>ERZ834722.1681-NODE-1681-length-19978-cov-5.036992_pt1 | contig 19978 bp, 29 predicted proteins | sample MGYA00519576_ERZ834722 | MGnify/ENA primary metagenome ERZ834722 (study PRJEB31850, sample SAMEA3708759) | human gut metagenome | biome: human gut; feature: human-associated habitat; material: faeces | place: China | collected 2014 ...
AAAGAAATAATTATTATAATCAATAGAATCGGTATTATATTCGTAACCATATAATCTAACATCTAATAAATTTGAAATATTATTATTTGTTTTGATTCCAATATTTTCTAAAGTTATTTTATAACTTCCATCTATATTTCCTATTTTTCTGCTTCCTAAAGAAGGAAACCTAGTTAATCCAATATTTACATTTTTAACTTCACAATATACATTTTTAGCTAGCCCTTCTCCTATTTCTGTTACAAAGTCTTTAGGATTTGAAAAAATAGATATATCATACTCTTTACCATTTAATCCATCTAATTTTTGAAATTTCAAAATCCATTTTTTAGTTGTTTCATTAAAATCTAAATAAGGTATGCAATCAATGGTTCTAGCAATTTCAAATGCTACTAAATATAAGGTAGTTGAAACATATGTAAGTTTAGGATTATTATAATTTATATTTGGTATTTCAACTTCTGCATCAAAATTTGCTATATCAAATAATCTTTTAATTATTTGTTCCAATGTATAACTATTTTCTGCAAATGCACAAGGCTCAACTTTAAAACCTCTTAATAAATCAATCGGTTCAACTAATGTTAAAGTATTTAACCGTTGCATTTGTTGTGTCCAAATATTAGGATATTGCATTTTAGCACTTTTACTGTCTTTAACTATCCAATATTTTATAATTTCATCATTATTAATTTTAATAATAGAATCAACTGGTATATGATATTTTTCTGGTGCAAAAAAACTAAATTCTGCAACATCTAAAGCTTCATCAATGCCAAAAGTATAATTTTGTGGAAATGTCTGTGCTATACTTTTGTCTTCATTTAATTCAGGTATTTCAACCCACTCTAAATTTTTATTTAAATAATATTTTGTTGTCATTTGACTTTTTAACCTTTCTATGGTAAAATTTTATTGATTTGGAGGATTTATTATGAAAAAAGAAAAAATTAAAAACATTTTAATAATATCAAGCATATTTTTTTATTTTTATTCTTTAATAATTTTTGGATTAATTACTAGCAACTACGATTCATTTAACTCAATTGATATTAATTATTTTAAAAATTTACTTTTAAATTTTGTACCTTATGTTTTTTTAGGAACAATATTTTTATTAATTAATAGAAATATATAAAAATTATTGTCTAATATTATAAATTTCTCTACCCATCCAATCGGTAGTAACTTGAATTTGACCACTTCCTAAAAATACACGACCATTTAATATTTGGTTGTATTTTATTTGATTGTTAACCTCTGCTTCTTGTCGCAGTTGGTTAACTTTTTTTATTGCTTCGCTAGCCAAATCAATTGCCATACTTGCTAAGGCTGTTACATCTCCACTCAAAACTCTTATACCTAATGTCCCATATTTAACGGTATCACCTATTGCTTTTGAAACTTGTGTATTTCCTGTTGCTGCAATCAATTTTTGACCGCTTTGAATTAAAAAACCTGCTGAAATTGCTTGACCTGTAACTTCTGTTCTTGTTAATGTTCCTGTTGCATTATTTCGTATTGGTTGATTAACATTAGTTCCCTTATTTGCTTGAAGTTCAATAACAACAGGTATTCTAATTTCTGTATTATTTGCTGGCATTAATCAACCACCCCCAACACAATTGTATAAATTTCAACACCATTTTGTTCAATTAAAACTTTATTGTTAAAAACGACATTAATTGTTTCATCTTCTCCTTTTTGAAATTTAAAAATTTTTCCTGCTAAATTAATTGTTTTTAAATAATTACAAAAAGTGTTATTTGAATTATAAAAACTAATTGTAATAGTTCTTGTTAATCCATTATAACTTTGTACTCCTTCATCGCTTGTACCATCGCTTAATTGGAAATTATAAAGTGTGTTGTCTTGAAAATTTTGTATTCCCTCAATTTTAACTTTTTCTTCTTCAAAATATATAAATTTATCAACAATTATTGGTAAATTGGAATAAAACACATTACCAACTATTTGGCATATACTTGTGTATATGCTTTCATTTCCTACATTTTCAATATTTGGAGAACCTATAGTATAAGGTGTGTTAAGACCAAGTTTGTAAGAAATACTATCATCTGTAGTAAAAATTTTGCCATTTATATTATTTACATAATCATTTAATTTGGCAAGTATTTCTTGTTGATAGATACTTTCATACTTTAAAGTGATTGTTGTCACTATGTTGGTGGCAAGAACATTTTCTACTCCAGATGTAGTTCCTTGCCCCGTCTTAATTACTGCTAAAATATCGCCTTTTCTATAGTTCTTGAATGTTAAGTCATTTGTAACAAAAACTTTGAAATTTGAGCCTAAAATCGCCTCTAAATTCGTTTTAAAAATCATTTTAAAATGTTGTTCAAATGTCAAAATCTATCACTCCTTTTTCTCTATAAATTATTGTTTCAATTAATAGCAAGTCTAATTGTTGTTGATATTTACTGATTTCTTGTTCAGTATAAATTCCTTGAAAAATACCAACAATTACTGTCCTTACTGATTCAATTGCTTTTTGTATCCAATTTTCATTTGGATTTGTAGCACCTTTCCAATGTGGACTAACCCATGGCTCATTTGTATAAACAGCATATGGTGCGAGTTCTCCACCAATTACTACTTGCCAAACACCATCTTCATATACAGATTTAATTGCATTTATTGACAAATTCCCTGTATCTTTTGGTGCATAAATTCTACAAGCTGTCTCTAATATTAATGCACATATTTCAGTTTTTTTTAATAAATCCATTATTCTACACCAATAAAATAAATTTTACTGTTGCCAATTTGTTTAGGTGATTCTTCAACATATTTAACAATTCTACTTTGTTTATTAAATAAAATGTCAATTCTGTCATCTACTTCGATTCTAGATGCATTATTATCAAGTAAAGTTGTTCTAGTCGTAAATACTGCAGTAAATTTACCACTTTTTAATCCTTCGGCAATTCCAATTGATTCACTTCTTGCATTACTATTTAATACAACTTTTAATGGATACCATTCTTCTAAATGCCCAATAATTTGTCCATCTTCACTCACAATTTTTTTTCTTAATCTTGCATTTGGAATCAACAGCCTAAACCTCTAAAGCAAAATCCATTTGCTTTCAATTTTATTTGAACAGTAGGAGAAATATATCTACTTGTAAGTTCAATTATTGGAATTGACATGCCTGTTGTTAAATCAATTCCACTTACAACAGAATAATCGTCTGTATTTAACGTCCAATACATTTGATCTAATACAATATCGTCAAAAACTTCTTTTCTTGCGGTTGTTAAATTTTTATAATTAAATGTTACATTTTTTGATTTGCAATAAGTTTCCACAAGTTCAATTTGCTGATCAATAAATCTTTTTACTTTGTTTTGTTCAAAATTGCCATTTGGAACAACATCATTTAATTCTAATCCATATTTTTCTAAAAACTTTTTTTCAAAATTCATATTTACCTCATTAGAAAAGAGCCACTAATTGTGGCTCATTTTTTATTATTCTGTTTCAGAACTTGCTTGACTAGCACTTGGTTTATGAATATAAACTGCTTTTTCTGCTCCTGGCTCTACCCAAGCATCATGATAAATGCCTAAATCAAGTTCAGTCATTCTACTACCAAATCCTGGAATTTTGTCAAAATATTCATTATCTCGATATTTAGCAAATGCAGCAAATGCTGGTGTTGCAGTTAAAATAAAATCAATTCCCTCACCCAAAATATCATCTGGAACTTGAATTACTTTAGCTTTAGTTGCATCTCCGTACAACGTAACATTTACCGATAAATCTCCACCCCAAGAGCCAGTAGAGATAGAACCAGTTGATTTTGCTGCTTGTTTTAATAATCTAGCCTTTGAAGTTGCAATATGCAAAGTTAAATTCTCTCGAACTCCTAAATCATATAAATAATCTAAACCACTATCTATTGCAGCTTCTATCGTATCTGCTGTTAAAGCTCCTGTTGCAACTTTAGAACCAGTTGCTCCTACAAGTTGTGTAAAACGATATTTATCAACAGATGGAATTTGCACTTCGCGAATATATTTGCGACCAACTGTTGCAATTTCTAAACTTTGTGCTTCCTCTCCATCCATTTTATCAAGTCTTAAAACGTTTCCTTTATCTTGCGTTAACGATTTTTCCACCCAACTTACATTAATGTTTGTTCTAGTATAACCAGTTTCACGATTATAATCTCCTAAAACTGTTGAACCTAAACTAACTTGTCTGTATTTAACAGTTTTAGCACCTACTGCTACATTTGGTTTGATAAAATCTGCTGTATATGAATACGCTTGATAAATTTTTTCTAATTCTGCATCATTATTAAAATAACGAACTGCTGTATCTATTGAATTTGCCATATTTTTTTAATCTCCTTTTTTATAATTTTCTAAATTTTTCGAATTCGTCTACTCCTCCACCATCAGAACCATGATGTTCGCTTCCTGCAGATGTTGATACTTGATTAGTAAATAACCAATCATTATCCTTTTTAATTTGAGCAATTTGTTCATCTAACCCACTATATACTCCATCTTTAAAAGTACATTTTGTTAAATCTAACATTCCTTTCAAAGCGTTTTGGTTTCTAGCACCACTTTTAGCAAGTATTGATTCTAAGGTGTAGTTTTTTTGCAATTGAAGAATCTTAGCATCGTATTCTTCTTTTGCTTTTGCATTTGCCGATTGTAATTCAGCAATTTGTTTTGTAAGGTCTTCATTTCCTTTTGCGGACTTTTGAAGTTCGACAAGTTGTGAATCTCTGCTAGCAATTTGATTCTTTAACTCTTTATTTGTTTCATTAACTTCATCAAATCTCGATTTTGGTATAAAATCTTTTCCTTCAATTTTTGGTGCGATATATTGATTAAAAATATCCTCACCAATTAATTTTTTTAAATTTTCTAATGACATAATTTTCTCCTTTCATTTTTTTAAGTGGGATGACCACTATTAGATTTAATCATTCATTGTTTTTAACGTGTTTACTCACGATGTATAATAAAAGACCCCATTTCTGGAGTCTTGTTATTATTTAGAAGGCACAGGCAGGAGGAGTCTGCCTGAAACAGTTTAATGCCATGTTTAGGGCAAAAAGAAAAGAACGCAAAATAAGCGTTCTTTAATATTATAAATCTGTATAATCTTCAAAATATTTTCTATTTTCTTCTGTCATTGTTATTTCACCATCTTTAATTGCTTTTTCTAGAATTTCAATCTTTTTTTCTACATAGTCTGGATTACCATTTTCTGTTTTTAACATCATTAATAATTTATCCTGTAATTCAGAATAAGAAACAAACATAGAAAATTCTAATGCCAACCATTCTAATAAAGCTTGTCCACCTTCATCATATGCTGTTTTTTTCATCTTTTCATAAATATTATCGCCTGATTTTAAAATTTCATCATTTTTCATTTTTAATCCTTTCTAGAGCAATATCTTTATATTTTTCCAAAGAGTCATACGTTTTTGGAAACAATTTTTTAAATTCATTTAATTGTTCATTTCCATTTTGAACTTTTAAAGCCATAAAATTTGCAAACAATTCAGCAGATATAGTTTCCAAATCTCTAAATCCAGAACCATGTCCCCAACTTACACCATATCCTTTTCTTATATTTTCTTTTGACGTTGCTCTTCCACATGTCATTGCATCTATCATATCATAAAATAATATATTTTTGTTTTCTTCTTCTCCGTTTTTTAAATTTAATGCATTTTCTTTTATTTGCTCATATTTCTTTTTGCTATATTTTTCAGCTTCTTTACTATACTTCATTATTTCTCTAACGTGCAATTTATTTGGGTTTTCAAGAACTTTTCCTTCTTTAATAACACATCCACTTAATTCACTTAATTTAGAATCATACAATTCTTGGGCTAATTTAGAATTATTTGTTTTCCATTCAAAACTTTTTTTCTGAGTTTCTAAAATTTTTGGTGAAATTTTTTCAAATAATTCTTTTATTTTTTCACCTGTATAATCATCAAAAGTTTCTATAGTAAGTGATTTTTTCAATTCTTCAATTGAACCTATTCTACCTAAATAAAACGCTCCATCTTGTTTTTGTGCCAATTGATCTATATAATGTCCTATTTCGTGATAAGCAGTCATCTTACCACTAAATGTATCTGTGTTATTAATAGAAATTGTGTTTCCTTGTTGATAAGCTCTTTTTGATGAATGTATAAATTTTAAGTCTTTATTTTTAGAACCAACAAGATTATATAATTCAGCAATAGTTTTGTCGGTTGTTTGTGCATTTTCAAATGCTTTATTTACCCATTTATCGTCTTTTAGTTTTCCATTAATCTCTATTTGTATAGGTTCTACTTTTTCAATTATATCATCTTTTTTTGTATTGTCAAGACTATTTATTTTATTTTGTTTCTCCTCTTCGCTTATTTGTGTTCTCCATCTATAAAATGCTCTTCCATTCTTGATTGAATATTCTTCATACTTTTTATTTAAATTTTGCCAACTTTTTCTAATTCTTGTTGCATCTTTCGCAAAACCTTGTTGCCTTAATAGCGTTTCTTCGGTCTTTAATTGCCTAATTCTATTCTCATATTGTCTTTGCCTTTGGTCAATTTTATATTCTTTTTGAATTTCTTTTGAAGTAAATTGTCTAGGAGCAGTACTACCCTTTTCATATTCAATTAAATAATGTCTACAATTATAGCCATTAATTATTGAATTACCACCATTTGCATCTAAAGCAATTTCAATTGGTTGATATCTATGACCATCAATTATGCCACTTGTTCCATCTAAACTCCACAATTTGTTTTGAAAAGGTGCACACCTTGGACTAGCATCAGCATGCGAACTTGTCCATACTAATTTAATGCCATTTTGTTTATATTGTGCTAGATCCATTTGATTTGCTTCATATCTTACAGCCATTTCTACTTTATTTCTTAAACTAATTGCTCTTCCATCTTTTGCAACATATTTTGCAGGTTCACTTGCTAAAAGTTTAACTTGGTCTTTAACTTGTTTGTCATAATTTTTAATTAAAATAGAGCCATATTTTGTGTCAGTAATGCGATTTCTAAATTCTTCTATAGTTTTTCTTTGGTCTATCTGTTTGTTTAAATATTCCCCATAAATTGCCTTTAAATCAATAGTATAGGTTTGATTAGTTTGTGTCATTCCTGTTCCTAAATTATAATGCTTAACAACTTTTTGAATAAATGACTGATTTAAAATATTTGTATTATAATTATATTGATACATCATTTTGTTTGCGGATTGAATTAAACTTTTTTGAAAGGCTCTTTTTGTTGCAGGATCTACAAACTTATTTACATAATTATTGATGACTTGATTGATTTCTTCATTACTTGCACCTTTTAAAACAAGTTGTTTAATTTTAGTAATCGCATCTTGTAGTAATATTAAATGTTCACCAGCTACATTTTGATTGGGACTATTCAATATCTTCGCCATTTGTAAATGTATCTTCCTCTGTCAAATCCATTTGTAATAAAGTTGGATCATCAACACCGATATTATTTTCAAATTTTATCTTGGTAACTTCTTCTAAAATTTGTTCGTCTGTCCAGTCTGGATGAATTTGTCTTACACCATTTTCAATTGATGATAAACCTCCCATTTTCGCATTAGCCCATCGAGTAATTATATTGTCTTCGTTTTCAACAACATAATTTCCAAAATCAAAAGTTATATCAGCATTTTCAAACGATACTTTATCAACTTCTAATCCTTCTTGTTTTGCTCCTGCTGTCTTAACCAACCAATTGTTAAAATTTAAAAGTTGCAAAGTTACTTCTTTTAAAAAAGGTTTCCAATAATTATTAATTTTGTCACTTCTTGTTTCTAAAGTGACTCTATTTCTTTCTTTTTGGCTAGTTTCACCAGCATTAATCGCTTCAAGACCTGTTATACCAAGTGCAAGTGGACTAAGCCCAGCAAGATTAATTGCGTTCGTTAAATACTTTAAATATTTTTCAGCAAGTGATGCCGTTTTATCAGGTATTTCTTGAATTTGAATCTCACTATTTGTTCCTTGGTCCTGATCTCCTGTTACTTTTTGATAATTTGTAATCCATTTTGCAAGATTTAATAATGGTACACCGCTTTCATCTTGTGGAATCATATCAGTAGGAATATATCTAATTGTTTTATTATTTCTTGTTTCTGCAACAAATTCAGAATATACCTCATCTAAGCCATCAAAAGTATCTGTTGCGCCTTGATAATCACTTGCACCATAAACACTATCTGGAAATTCATTATTTGGCAATTTATTTGGTTTATGAAAGGCTAGCATTCCTTTTAACCCTTCAAAACGATATTCAGGTAAAATATTACTAGTTTCTGGAATAGTTGTTAATGGTACTTCATTTTCTTTGCCATCTGTTTTTAGTTCATACAATTTATTGTAAATTACAGCATATCCCATATTATCAGTAGTATAAGTTTCTTCATATCGATATTTTTTCATATTATTTTTATCTTCTTTTTTGTTAAACCACGATTTAAAAATAATTGCTGTAGTAATATCTTTTTCTACTATTGCTTCTGCTTTAGTTAAATCATATGCTTTTATAATTGGAAATTGAGATAGTTTCAAGTCGTAATTAAATTTTAAAAAACTTTCACCACACCATGACTCTTTTACTGCTTGGGCATGGAATTGTTTTAATATTTTAGTTTTTTCAAACAAAGCATCTACAACTTCTTGAGCATTTTCTGTAACATTATTATCTTTTTCTTTTGTAACATTTCCACTTTCATCGGTTTTATAAACAGTTACTATTGGTTTAAAACCTCCACCAAATAAAATAGTTCCCATTTTATTTGAAATTAATTTAGGAACTCCACAATGTCGTTTAATGTAATTTGATGGGGCATTTAGCCAAAAATAGTTTAAATAATTATTGCTTCCGTTATTATTATAAAAATAATTAATTAGCACAGCATTGCCGCTATTCCAAACTTGATATTCTTGTATTCTTCTCGTAAAAGCATCCAAACCCAAAACATCACTTAAATCGATTGCTTTAGATGCATCAAAATTATATCTATCTCTTAACATTTTCAAATCCCTTTCTAATTTATCTAACCTTTTTCTAGTCATGTAATTTTTTAGCCCCATAATCTTCTCCTTTTATTTCTTGTTTAACATAAGAAAGTAATTTTTTCATATGTCTAGTCAAAGCATATTCAACCGAATCCATTATGTCATTAATAGGATCGTTATTATCTTCTCTTTCTTCATTTTCTTTGCCTTCAACCCATTTTGCCATTTGATAAGCTTGATAGACTTCACGCCCTTCTTTTGTGTTATTAAATTTAATTTTTTTTAATGCCAACAAAATTATTAATAAATCGCATCTTTCCTTAATCGTTGCTTTGTATGAAGATATGACATCAATTCCATATGGTTTAAATGCTGTTTTTAAATCATAAATAAAATTTTGTTCTGCACTATCAACTGAAACACATCTAATATTTCTTCCTTTGTCACGCCAAAAAAGAACTGTATTTATTAACAGTTCCTTTTTTTTGTCATATCCACATTGTTTAAACGAATATTTGTCAACTATTCCAACTTCTGTATAATTGTCTTTAAAACCTACTAAGCTTATTGAATTTAATGCTCTTGTGGAACCTATATCTACTCCTACTACATATTCATTGTAAATAATTTTACTCAAATCATCTATATGTTTTTCTGCTGTCATATAATCGTTAAATATTAATTTTCCTGTTGTTCCTCTTTCCCCTAAAATTTTAATTTTGTAATAATAAGAATCTTTGGGAAAAATTGATTCTGCTCTGTCGATTTTTTCTTTTGTCATTGTTGGATTATCGTACATTGTAAAATGAACATAATAGTATCCTTCAATTTTTTCTACTTGAGACATTTCAGCAATAATACTTGCGGGTGCTTTGCCTAAAATCTTGCAATGATTGATATAATCTTGATAAATCCAGTGTGTAGGTGAGTCTCCATTTAAAGTAAACAACATTTTAGGGCAATCAACATTAGTCTGTCTCGCAAAACATTCGTCAACAAATTGTTTGTTAGCATTGTTTACTTCATCAAGCAATATAACGCCAAATTCGTGCCCATTAATCGATTTCCAACGTGACTTATTACCAAAACCACATAATAGTATTTTTTTTATTTTTGGCTTGTTTTTAACGTCACATTTTGCTAGAACATAATAACCACCTATTTCATCTTTTTCTAAAGAATAATATTCTGGGTAAAGAGTTGTTAACCCTAACTTCGCTTGAAGGATAACGTCTTTAATTGAATTATTGTCTTGAGCTCCGATGAGATGAAATATTTCATCACTTTGTTGAACTAGAAAATGTAGCATTTGGATAACTGTCGTTGTTTTAATTGATCGAATGCTACCCTCAAACGCCATTAACCAACTTTTAGACCGCAAACCATATTCAATACAATCAAGCATTTTATCAGTTACTATTAGTGGCGTCTTCTCTTTCTTCATCAAATCCATTCTTTCGTTCCTCAAGTTTTAAAATAATTGCTTCTGTTGTTCCATTTGTATTAAATTCAACTTGAACTTTATTAGGGTTTTCTCCTAACGTATCTCTAATAAATTCTGCTGCTTTAGTATCCCCATTAATGGCTTTTAACATTTGACCTACTAATACTGCAGATTGATTGTTCATATCTTTGGGCTTAACACCTTTATCTGCTAATTTTTGAATTAATTTAGGATCTTTTATTTTTGCAGACATCAAAACAGTAAGCATTTCTTGCATTGTTTTTTTAGCTCTTCTAGCTTTAACACTAGCTTTTCCACCTCGACTTGCTATTTCCTTGTGTTCTGCTTCACTTAACTTATTGAAAGGAATTAAATCTTCCCTAGCCATTATTCTATCAACTCTGCTTTCTTTCCAGTAAAACTTTCCCAACGATTTATAATAACATCACAATAATGCTCATCTAATTCCATCATATAGCATTTGCGGTTTAATTGCTCACAAGCTATAAGGGTGCTACCACTTCCACCGAAAACGTCTAATACTATTTCGCCCTCTCTACTACTTGACTTAATCGCACGGCTGCATAATGCAATAGGTTTAGGCGTTGCGTGGTTGCCCGTTAATTCTCGTTCTTGGTTGCTGGTTCTTTCAAAGTGCCATACGTTGTTTTGGTTATCGTGTGTATTGTCAAAATAAGATCGTCCAGCATAAAAGTCCTTTTTAAGAAAGTCATAGTCCTTTTTAAGAAAGTCATTATTATTTAAAACACTTTTACCGTATTTTCTTAAAGCCTCGTAATTTTCTTTAGTAGGTAATGCAAATTGTGATTTACTCCACCAGTGGTTAACTGTTCGCCCGTCTTTATACCCTAAAGCATTTGCTATTACTTTGTCGCTTTGCCCTAGTTTTTTTATTTCATTTTCTAAATAAACTCTTACCTTATCCATACTTTCACTATAGTCCTCTTGATTTACGCAAAAGCCTTGTACGCTATCACCACCAACCATTACAAATAAGCATTTTTCGTCTGCAACGGGGTACATCCTAAAATCGCTACTTAATTGCCCTTGCCCGTTGCCTTTGTCCCAAGTAATAAGGTTTCTAAATGCAATTAGTTTTTGTTTAATCATTGGCTTTAATATATGGCTGTAAATGTCCATTAAAGGCTCATCCGTTCCCCAACAATACCAACTGCCATTATCTTTTAAAGCGTCAAACGTTAACGGGATCCATTGTTTATTAAACTCTAATAAATCGTCATAATTTAAATTATCGTTTAATACTCCGTCTTTTTCTTTCTTCATACCATAAGGTGGGTCAGTAAATACTAAATCAGCCTTTTTGCCATCCATCAATTTGTCAACATCTTCTTTTTTGGTACTATCTCCACACATAAGCCTATGCACCCCTAATTGCCAAACTTGCCCTTTTTTAACAATTGGTTCTAATTGTTCTGGTTCTTCATAATTATCTTCTTCTGCAATTTGTTCTTCTTTTTGTTCCTCTTCAAAGCCAAATAATTTCATATTTAGACTTGGTAATTTAAATAATTCTTCTTTTAGCAATTCGTTATCCCATTCTGCAAATTCATTTGTTTTATTATCTACTAATCTGTAAGCATTAATTTGTTCTTCGGTTAAATCATCTGCCAAAATACAAGGCACCTCTTTTAAACCTAATTGTTTTGCAGCAAGTAATCTTGTATGTCCACAAACAATAACATTATTTTTGTCAATTACAATTGGTTGTTTAAAGCCAAATTCTTTTATACTTTCAGCTACATACTTTACTGCCTCTTTATTTTTCCTCGGATTTTTATCATATGGTTTCAAAACATCAATTTTTAAATTTATAATTTTCATAATTCCTCCTCTATGCAATAAAAAAAGCACCCATAGGATGCTTTCGACGGATTCAGTGGTCAGTATTTGACCGATACTATTATAACACACTTATATAGGACATTTCAAGGACATTTTAAAAAAATTTTAATAATTTTTCATTTTTTTTCTCAAATTATTATGAATTCTTCTTACCTGCCTATATGAATATCTTTCATCATTATTTTTTAATAAAATTATTTGTGATAATGGCTTTTGATAAATATACATTTCAATAAAAATCTTCATTTCCAAATCATTAAAATTTTGTGCATATTTTTTAAAATCTATTTCGATTTTTTCAATCACATTTTTCAAAATATTACGATAGTTTTCTTTTTCTCGTATTTCTTTTCCTAAATTAATGAAATTTTGATAAAATTCATTAATATCTTTGGATTGCTTAGGTAAAACTATTTTAGAATAGTCTACTCCTGATACATCTTTCATTCCACTATACAATTCCTTGTCATATTTTTGTTTAAAAACTTCAATTTCTTGTTCAAGAGTATCTAATTCTAATTTTAATTTTAAATATCTTTTGTAAAAATCTTCTTTTATTTCTTGCAATCCTTTGTCTTGCATTTTTTTTGTTCCTCCTCTAAATAAACACATTCTTTTATTTTTCTTTTGCAAAACCCATTATAGTAGCAATTTCCACAAATTTTACGAATTGGTTCGGTAGGAACAGGTTTTAAAATTTTTTTATTTTTATACATTTTCCCAAAATTATATTAACCCCTCTAAATTAGTTCTTATTTCTAAATACACTATCTGATGTTCTTTTGTTGCTTTTTCTAAAAATGCTTTTGTTTCTTCCCAAGAATCATAACTTCCTATTGTTAAGTAGGAATTATTTTCATAATTATACTTTTTAATAATATATTTTTTGCTCATTTTTCTTTTACCTCTTTAGAATCATTGCGAATTTTTTTCCTTTGATTTTAAAATTCCACAAACATTTAAATTATAATAAATTTTATTTCCACACCTAGGGCAATAATCTGTGTATGATTTGTAACCACAATTTGGACATGTTCCATCTTGTAATTGATTATTATCATTAATTTTAAAATTTGGATACGAACTAGATGATTTAGGTTTTAATTTTTCAATAATTTTCATTCTTCAATCTCCACTATTTCTTGTAAATCGTTTTCTAATTCTTTTATTTTCTCTTCACAAAATGCTTTTGTTCCGTCAACATCGTTTATATTTTCTTCTTTAAGATATTTTAATGTTGTTTTCGTTCCATCTAATACTTCTTTTGTCATACAAAATCTATATTGGTTTTCTTTTTTACGATATAAAGGACATTCCTTACTACATTCAAAAAATTTATCACATACTTTTTCTATTTCTTTTTCTGTTAAATCAGCTACTTTCTTTTTCATTCTTTACCACACTTCTTTTGTTTAATATATCTATAAACTTTCACAACATCCACCTCGATTTCTTGTCTCCTTTTTAGTATATTTAGTGTTTTTCAACATTCAAAATATACTTTTATAAATTTATTTTTTTCTTTAGTAGCAAAATATACATAGCCGTAATAATCACAGCCCGAATAATCCGTATGTTGCTCTACTAAAAAATTGTTATTTAAGTCGTCTCTATAACTCTTAATTTGATCGTCTGTTAATTCAACTAAATCAGCTTTTTCAAAATCGAACGATAAATCTAAACCCACCGCACCATATGTTTTTTTACTTAATCTGTCAATTAAATATTCGATTTCATCATAGTGTCGCATAATTTGTTCTGCTTCTTTATATATTTTCATTCTTTCACCTCCACATACTGCCAACTTTGAGGTGGTCTTTTTATTCTAAAAACATTTAAATATGAATTATAGTTATTTCTTGAACCCTTATGTCCGTTATAAATACCATATAACCAATCATCATAACTTAATGCTCTACTATTCACAAACTCACTTAACTCTTTTGGCTTATCAAATATTTCTAAATTGTCTATGTACCAAGCATAACCAACCTTTTCAGGACGATCTTTATAACCTAGATAATTATATAGTTCGTTTTCTGAAATATTTGCTTCTTCAACAATACTTGTTCCGTATTCAAGCTCATAATAATAATCATATCCAACACCATTATTTAGTCTTTCACAATATACTTCTTTAAGTGTATTCAAAGTAAATTTAGCAACTACTTTACCGTTTAAAAATCCTTTTGGAACTAAACTATATTTATTATGTTGAGTTACCGCATATAACGTATCACCTTTATTAACGTAAGTTAGGTCATATAAATGATGATATTTAGGAGTATTTGTACAATACAAATACACATCTATAGGTAATTCGCATTTAGGCATTGTCTTTCGTATTTCAATAACTTTTTCTCTATTTAATATTTTTTCAAGCCATTGCGGTTGAATACTCATTAATATTGCTCGTTTCATAATTCCTCCAATTTATCAATTAATCCTTGTAAATGATTAAAAGGATTATCATCCTGTGGATCTTCAAAATCTTCTTTGTAATAGCAGTCATAACAATCGTGTATCCAATTTAAAGCGTTTTCTACTAAATCATCTTGAAAAATATCTTTAAGTTCAAATAACTTTTGAAAATCTTCTTTTAAATTGCAATCAAAATTTTTACCATACCTATTGCCTAAATAATAAGCATCATATTCATTTTTAATTTTATTTAACGCTTCTTGATAATTTTTTTTACTCATTATTTCAATTAATCCTCCGATACATAATAATAATTAAAACCATTACGCATACCACCAAAACATAAATTTCCTTGATCGAAAATTAATAACAATTCATTTTCAGTTATATTTTGAGGTGCTTTATAAAGCATATATTCACCATGCAAATAACAAGCTTTTCTTGAATAGACAATATCATTTTGCTCTAATTCTTCTTTTATAGGATATCTAAAATCCCAATCACAAGTTTTTAATATCTTATATTTTTCTTTTAATTCTTTATAGATTTCCCTATTTATTTTACCTTTTTCCTTTTCGTTTTCGGTAAAAGCCCAACCGTTATATACTTTTTTTTCAATCATTATTTTTCTTCTCCTCACGTAATTTTTTTATTATATTTCCACCATATGAATCCTTAGTTATTTTTATAAATTCATCTACAGTATAAAGTTTTTTCAAATCTAAATTATTTTCTCTAACAAAGTTATTTCTTCCAGCTGTACAACTACCTGTTAATATGTGATGCCACTTATAAAATTCTTCACCGATATATTTATCAAATCTATTAAATTGCTTATTAAAAATTTCTATTTTTTCTTCGATGTCTAAATCATCAAAAATCTTTTCTTGTAAATCTGCCACTGCTTCTTTTAAAGTTTTTCCGTGAGCAAATTTATTGTTGCCTTTTGCAACAAAAATTTTTTCTAAAGTTAAATTTTTATTTAGAATAAAACCTTTTGCTACATTTCCATGAATGCTTGTTATAATTGTTGAAATATTATCAATTATAAATACATAATAATTGTTATATTTAGAAATACCATTGCCAAAGCCAAAGCCAGAGCCAGAGCCATCGCCAAAGCCAAAGCCAGAGCCAGAGCCATCGCCAGAGCCATTGCCAAAGCCAGAGCCAGAGCCATTGCCAAAGCCAGAGCCATCGCCAGAGCCAAAGCCATCGCCAGAGCCATTGCCAAAGCCAGAGCCAGAGCCATTATCTACCTTTAACCATTCTTCTATCAACTTCTTTTCCATTCTTTAACTTCCTCAATTATTTTAGTTGCTTTTTCTGTGCAAGGTATAATTTCGATACAATCTAATATTGTAAGTTCTTCAACTGTCACAGTAAATTTGCAATTATCAGGTTTAGTTGTTCCGATTTTAGCGATTTCACTTAAAGAACAAGCTCCGTCCCAATACCACAATCTGCGGCATTCACCTATTTTAACCTCTTGGCCATTTCTTTCTAAAAGTGTGCCAAAAAATACTCCACTTCTGTCACCTCTAAAAATATATTTTTGATTTTTCATTTTCTTATTTTCCTTTCTTTTTATTTTTTAAAATTTTATGTACTGCTTTACTAATCTTGGCATTTTCTTCTACATCTTCATAGCTAATTATCATTGTTTTTATAGGGTTTACAATAAAGTGTTTTGCTCCACTAGGAATATCTTTGCAACTTCTTATTATTTCAATATAAGCATTTTCTTTTTTATTTCCATTTTCATCAAAAAGAGAATACAAACCTAATATATAATTTATGTTTTCTTTAGTTGAAATAACAATACTTATCCCAAACATTTTACTATCATCTTCAAATTGAAAGAATACAACATCTCCAACTTTTAATTCATTCCCTAAATCATCTTTTAATAGAGTTGCTTGACCAACTGTTCCCAACTCTGTTTTCCCCTCAAAAGTATATTCAATTATTTTTTTCATATTTACTTTCCTTTCAATAAATTATTAAATATTGCCATCAATACATTGACAACAATGCTATTGCCTGCTTGTTTATATAATTGTGCATTAGAATTAACTTTAGCAGCTTTTTCAAAATCTTCATCATTAAAACCCATAAGTCTCCAACATTCTTTAGGTGTTAATTTTCTTATTTTATATGGTAAAATCAATGAAACTAAATAATTTGGATTATAAAAATCATTTGTTGCTATTGTACAAGCAATACCATCACTGCTATAAATTCTATCTTTTCTTGATGGTTGTAATCCATCTATTCCGTTTCTACCACTTTTAGAGTTCAAACAAATAGTCCTATTTGTATCACCTTCTAATATTGCTGTAACTGTCCCGTGATTTTCCATCACAGTTGGTGCTAGTCCTTCTATATCGACTATTCTAGAAGCATTGTGTTTACTTGGTGAATAATTACCCAAAACAACCACACCAATATCAGGACTAGTTTTTAAAGTAGGTATCATCTCTTTTTGAACTGTGCCACGCTTTTTATCAACTTCATCTTCTAGCAAATCCTTAAGTTTTAATTTAAGTTCTTGTTTTGGTGGAAATGTGAATAACTTGTTGATATCTTTTCTAATAGATATTGTAAATACACGTTCTCTATTTTGTGGAATGCCATAATCTTTAGCATTTAAAACTTGATAATATGAGTAATATCCTAGTTCTTCCATCGCTTCTAAATATGCATTGAAATTATGAATGTGCTTTTTAGATAATAGATTTTTAACATTTTCCCAAATAACATATTTAGGTTTTAGTTTTTCTATTATTCTAATATTTTCATACATTAAGGATGATCTTGTGCCACTTCCTTTGTCTCCACCTTTACCAAGCCCAGCAAGCGAAAAATCTTGGCAGGGACTTCCCGACATTATCAAATCAACTTCAATGTCTTTATCCCATTTTGTTATATCTTGTGGTTCAAAATTAGTTTTGTTAATAGCATTATAACTTGCAACTGCATATTTATCAATTTCAACATAGTCTGCTACTTCAAAATCAATACCTAACCTTTTTAAAACTGCAGTACATGCTCCAATGCCGCCAAACAATTCTAAAACTTTTAATTTTGTCGATATAAAGTCAAAAATTGTTGTTTGATTTTTCAACCGAAAATTAATTCTACGATATTCATCATATACTGGTTTCCAAATTCTTTCACATTGTCTTTTTTCTTCGGGCAAATATTTACCCATAATATCTAATTGTTCTTGTAAATCTAATGAATAAGGGCATCCTTTACAACCAGTTCTTTTAAAATTAAAAGGTGGATAATATAATTTACATAATTCAATATCATATTTTTCAATAAAGTAATTTTCAAAATCTGTAGAACAAACAAGTAAAGGGTGAAATTTAACAACTTTATCTTTTTTTGTAATTATGCAATTAATTAGATTTGCTCTTTGTCCACCTTCTTCGGCAAGCATTCCAGTCATTAAAATATGCTTTTTGTTTTCTTTTTCCCATTTATGGAAAATATCCTTTTTTAATCTATAACAACACTTATCAGATAACCTTAATTTAAAATTTCGTTCATATTGATATAGTAATTTTTTTGGACAAGCATAGCGAGATTTTCCAGACATTTCTTTATAATAAATATTAGATTTAGCTATACTTCCTTTTTGCCATTCACCAAGTTTTAATGAATGTTCTTTTGATTTAAATGGATATCCTTCAATTTCTAACATTTTCTTAATATTAACATTTGAATTGACAATTTGAATACGACTATCTTTTTGTTCAAGTTTTTTTACAAAATCAACAATATATTCATATTCGATACCTGTATTGATAAACAGACGTGGTATTTTATTACCTGGTAATGCTAAATCTAATAAATAATGCAAAACTGTGCTATCTTTCCCACCGCTAAAAGATAAATATGCATTATTTTCTAAATCGTATTGTTTGTTAATGGATTGAATTTTAGCAATTCTATCAATTTCTAATAATTCATAATCTGTCATACTTCATTCCCCCAACAATCCCAACCATTAACTGTTTGTCTTGCAAACAATTCTATTCTTGGTATATCACCAAACAAATCAACAATTCGATTTCTTACTTCATTTGGTTTTTTGCTATGTTCTTCGATTTTAGATAATATAACTTGTTGAACAGATCTACTTACTCTTTTTAAAGGGTTTCCTTTAACAGCTAACAAACAAATTTCATTATTTGCTCTTGTATAATAACCCATTCCAATAAAAGGTTTAGAATTCCTTTTATTTAATTTAACCCAAGAAAACCCACAAGTTTTATATGTAAATCCCCATTTCTTAATCAATTCTAATCCTTCTTCTAAACATGGATAAGTTACCCATAAGAAGAGAACACAATTATTTTCACACAATTTAGGAATGGGCAAATTTTGTATATCTGTCTTACTCATTGTCGGATAATGACTTTCTGCACTTCTACCATGTCCTTTATTTGACCATACTTTATATTGCCATGGCGGATCAGCATAAATGATTGAATATTTTTTGTTTGTGTTAAAAATATCAACCTTCATGTTTCCCTCTATGTTTTGCAAAATAAATATCTAAACTACTTGCTAAAAGTGGTTTTAAATGTTTTTCTCTGCAGAAGTTAATATAGTCTAACCATTCAAATTTTTTGTTCATATCATAATCCTAGCCTTTGCTCAATTGTTAAATCACCGATCAATGATCTTAATTTTTGATTTTCTTCATACAAATCATTAATTTTGTTTCTTGCTTTTGCAAGTTCATCTAATAAATCTTCGTTATAATCCGTAAATCCTAGCAGTATGTTTGGATTAGTTTCTAATTCTATACATAATTTTTCAAGATCATCAGTTCTTGGAAAATTTAAACCAAGTTCCCAACTTGACAAAGTTGATTGCGATACTCCTAATTTTTTTGCTAGAGCATCTTGTGAAAATTTTTTATTTTCTCTTAATTCTTTTAATAATTCTTTTTTCATTGTTCCTCCTCAAAACCAAATAATTTGTTTAAATTTTTTTCTATCGGTTTTTCTAAATTATCTAATCTTTCTAATCCATTTAAAATAGATTTTTTAAAGTAAGCAAATTTATCATCTATGTTATCTTGCCTTTTTTTGATTTCTGCAATTGTATATTTAATTGCAGATAATATTTTTCTGTAATTATAATGTGTAGCAA
>ERZ834722.1701-NODE-1701-length-19809-cov-6.195252_pt1 | contig 19809 bp, 19 predicted proteins | sample MGYA00519576_ERZ834722 | MGnify/ENA primary metagenome ERZ834722 (study PRJEB31850, sample SAMEA3708759) | human gut metagenome | biome: human gut; feature: human-associated habitat; material: faeces | place: China | collected 2014 ...
CTCCCATCTTCGAGGTTGCCGATTACGGCATCACCGGCGACCTGTTCAAGGTCGTTCCCGAGCTGATCGAGTCCATCAAGGCCGCCAAGGCTGCCAAGTAACAACGCTTTCTTCCTCCTCTTCTTACATTGCAGGTACACTCCACGACCCGAGAGCAGGCTCTCCTACATTACAATATCCTTCTTTACTCAGCGAACCATGATTTTTGGAAAGCTTACTCATCTCTACCTGTAGCAAATTGTACCAATTTTAGCGACTTTCAGTCTGCTCCGGGTCTGGAGCATCTGCAACGCAGGAGAATTTCATATGTGACATTGCCCGAAAGGGCGGCAAATAGAACATAACAAGACAATCAAAAAATGAGGAGGTATACACATGACAGAAATTCGCTGGCACGGACGCGGCGGTCTGGGCGCGTTCACCGCGACACGACTGCTGGGCTGTGCCGTATCGCTTTTCGAGGGGAAATACGCTCTGGCGTTTCCCTCCTTCGGCCCGGAGCGCCGCGGCGCTCCGGTGTTCGCCTTTACCCGCATCGACGACAAGGCCATCACCGACCGCAGCGAGGTGGTTTCCTGCGACTGCGCCGTGGTGCTGGATGACACGCTGTTCGGCGATCCCGTGAAAAACGGCCTGAAGCTAGGCGCTACCGTTATCATCAACACCACCAAGGACAAGTCCCAGTTCGCCATTGACGGCGTGCAGGTGGTTACCGTGGACGCCACGGGTCTGGCACTGGAAATTCTGGGCCGTCCCATCACCAACGTGCCCCTGCTGGGCGCGCTGATCGCCGCCACCGGTATCACCAGCATCCCCGCCGTGGAGGCCGCCATCGACGACCAGCTGGCGCCCAAGCTGCGGGAGAAGAACAAGAAGCTGCTGAACAAGACCTACGAGATCGTAAAGGAGGCGCTGTAAATGGAAAGACCTCTGGCTGATTTGACCTATGTTGTGAAGGAGCTGCCTCTGGGCCCGTCCTTCCCCACCGGACAGCTGCATGATATCAGCTCCGGTATGCGTACCTTCCGTCCTGTCATCGACACCGAGAAATGCGTCAAGTGCCTGCGCTGCTTCCTGGTCTGTCCCGACGGCGCTATCGACAAGTCCGGCGCCGCTCTGGAGATCGACTATGACTACTGCAAGGGCTGCGGCGTATGCAACCGCGCCTGCAAGCTGGGCGCTATCACCATGATCAAGGAGGCTGAAGTATGAGCGGAAAGCTGTTTGTTTCCGGCGACGAGGCTGTGGCACTGGCCGTGCGTCAGGCAAAGCCCCATGTGATCGCCGCCTACCTCAAGACCTACTCTAACCGGACGATCCGCAATGTGTTCTGGTCCGGCAACAATTACGCGCTGCCGGTGACGCCTGCCGGGAGCAGCAAAAAGCTCACCTACTGGTACGGCGACGACGAGAAGAAGGCGCGCCGGAGCAACATCCGCTTCATCAAGCGGTATTTTCCGCAGATACGCATCCACGGCATCCCGAAGATGGCACACGCGGAATTGGTCATTGTCCATCCGGAGGAGTTCTGCCGGTATGCAGAGAAGTTTTTACTTGGGCAAGCGGACGCGGTGGCGCTGCGAGACAAAGGACGGTGAACGAAATGGAGGTTTTTGTCGGGCTGCTGATTCCGTTTCTCGGAACAACAGCAGGCGCGGCCTGCGTATTCTTCATGAAAAAGCCGCTTGGCGATCTGGTGCAGCGCTCCCTTGCGGGCTTTGCCGCCGGTGTGATGGTGGCCGCTTCCATATGGAGCCTGCTGATCCCGGCCATCGATCAGTCGGCGCATTTGGGAAAGCTGTCGTTCCTTCCGGCTTTTGCGGGCTTCTGGTGCGGTATACTGTTTTTGCTGGCACTTGACCACCTGATCCCGCACCTCCATGTGGGAAGTGAACAGGCGGAAGGCCCGAAGAGCAATTTGAGCCGTACCGTCATGATGGTGCTGGCTGTTACGTTGCATAACATCCCGGAGGGGATGGCGGTGGGCGTGATGTATGCGGGTTTTCTTTCGGATAACCCCCAGATCACGGCGGCAAGCGCACTTGCCTTGTCCCTTGGTATCGCCATTCAGAATTTCCCGGAGGGAGCAATCATCTCCCTGCCGCTCAGAGCGGAGGGGGAGAGCAAGGGCAGGGCGTTCCTTGGCGGAGTGTTTTCCGGCGTTGTAGAGCCCATCGGCGCAGTACTTACAATTCTTGCCGCACAGCTTGTGATACCGGCGCTGCCGTATCTTCTGAGCTTTGCCGCCGGTGCCATGCTCTATGTGGTGGTGGAGGAGCTGATACCGGAAATGTCACAGGGGCGGCACTCCAATCTGGGCACGGTCTTCTTTGCCGTTGGATTCAGCGTCATGATGGTGCTGGATGTGGCTTTGAGCTGAAAACGGCAAAAATATTGGAAGATCATACCGTGTTCGTATCGACTGCCGCGTCAAGCAGAGGGCCTGACTCGCCGCCTTACGCACCGGCCTTTTCGCTGTGATAGGGATCCAGGAAGGTAGAGGGCGTCTTTTTATACGTGGCAAGGCTGACGATCACCAGCGCGGCGGCGCAGGCGATAGCACCGGGTACCGTGGGGCCAAGTCCGAAGGGGGTGCCGATAAGCTTCCAGCCCACGCAGACCACGAAGCCCGCCGCCATGCCGGAGATAATGCCAGCCTTGGTGGCCTTCTTCCAGTACAGGGCGGCAAAGGCGGGCAGTCCGGCCGCTGCCGCGTAGAAGCTCCAGGCGAACATGAGAATGTTGTAGGCGTTCTTGATGTACAGGGCAATCACCAGTGCGCCCAGCGGCAGGATAAAGGCAAACACACGGGTCAGCCGCAGCTCCTTCTTTTCCGGAATATCAGGCTTGAACACCTTATAAATATCGTGGACGCAGGTCTGTACCGAGACGATAAGATAGCTGTCCGCTGTAGACATGATGACCGACAGGATGCCCGCCAGCGCAAGGCCCGTCAGGCCCACCGGCAGGATCTCAATGGCCAGGGCAGGCACCACCGCGTCGGTGGAGCCATACTGGGCGATCTTGTCCGCACTGACCAGCTGGTGGGCCACCACGCCCATAAACCACACCAGCGGGATGGTCAGGCCGTAAACGAAGGTGCCCAGAAACAGTCCCTCTTTGGCGGCCTTTTGGCTCTTGGCGGCAAAGGCGCGCTGCCACATCTCCGCACCTGCCAGCGTAAACACAAAGTAAGTGATAATGTCGCCGATGATATTGCCGTCTACATAAGGCTTTGCCAGCTCCGGGGCCAGATTTTCCAGAAAGACGGAGACACCGCCCAGCTTGGCCAGCGACGCCGCCGGGATCATGATATATACGAACAGGATCAGCATGACGAACTGGAACACATCCGTATAGATCACGCCGAACAGACCGGAGGTAGCGGTATAAATAATGAACACCGCGCAGGCGATTAGCGCGCCCACCTCATAGGAGATGCCGATCTCGTTGCCCAGCATGTTGATGATGGTGGCGGTGGCCGTTACCTGAGAGGCCACGGTGCCCATCATGGTGAAGGCGATGAGACAGCCCAGGATCACCTTGGCGGTCTTTCCGAACCGCTGCTCGAACAGATCGGGGATGGAGGTGACGTTGAAGGTGGTGCCTACGGCGGAGATACGCCCCGCAAAGCCGGAGAAGATGAACATACCCAGCAGATAGGGCAGCGCCGTCATAATGGCCTTAAAGCCGCTGGAGTACGCCACGCCGGCGCGGCCCATCAGGCCGCTGCCGCCGATAATGGTGGCGCACACGGTGGCCATCAGCACCAGTGGGCCGAAGGATCGACCGCCCAGATAGTAGTCGTCGGTGCTCTGCACCTTTTTGACCACCACCACGCCGATGGCTACCATGGCGATCAGGTAGACGGCAATAATGCCCAGATCAATCGCGTGTAATTCGTTGTGTACCAATAGAAAAACTCCTTTCGTGATCCGGCGGAGCCGGGAAAATTACGCGTTTGAGAAGAAGTGGGACACGGCCTCACGGGCCTTGGCGTCCCCCACAAAGATTACCGTGTCACCGGCGTACAGCTCGGCGTAGGGGCCGGGGGAGACGATATAGGACAGGTTCCGGCGGATCGCCACGATGGTGGCGCCGGTGGCCTGCCAGAACCGCAGCGCGCCGATGGTGACGCCGCTGTCCGGCCAGTGATCCGGTACGCGGCAGCTGTAGTTGGGCAGACTGTCCGGCGTCTGGCTGGTCTCGTCCAGAATGTCGCGGCACAGCGCCGCCATCTGGTGGTTCAGCAGCTCCTGACGGGCCAGCAGCTGCTTCAGCTGCTGCTGTTTGCTGCGCATATCGGTTTTTTCCTCAAAGTTGCGGAGATAGCGCCGGGCATTGTCGGCGGACAGAACGTATACGCCGCTCTGCTCCTTGACCTCCACCACCTTCATGTCCGCCAGCAGCCGCAGCGCCCGGCGGATGGTTTCCGGGGAGACGTTGTACTCGGGAGAGAGCTTGGAACGGCCGGAGATCTTATCGCCCTCCTTCAGCTGTCCGGAGGCGATCCGCTCCGCCAATGAGATGGCGATCCGCGTATATTGTGTGAGACCGTCGTTATCCATAGCCGTCACTCCTTTACCGATTTCCAAATAGTAGTATACCATCTGACAACTTGAATTGCAAGCGAAGTTTTCAGTTACAACGTTCGTTGACATGTCCTGCCGGAAAGCGTATACTGTGGCGGTTCATGAAATAGACGACAGATAGCGGGGGAGAGAAGCTGCGGGAGTACTGTGAAAGCAGGAGCATCCCGGCCCGCTTTTGCCATGTGGACACGCTGGAGCAGGCCGCGACGCTGTCTTGTGTGTTCAACAATTGGGCGGTGTTTTATGACGGAAAGTTCGTCACCGTCAATCAGATGCACAGCGCGATGGTGGAAAAGCTGCTGAAAAAGTAGCGCTCTCGCTGATTTTCCGCAAAAAAGTGCTGACAAATCGGGAAAAGCGTGCTATCATAATGCGTGCTGCGGCCGCGCGGATGCGCTGGCCGCGAATCAGGCAGGAATGGCGGAACGAGAATGGCACGAAAAAGGATCATATATCTGGTAATACTGGTACTTGCCGTGGTGACGCTGGCAGCCTTGTGGTACAGATTGCTGGTACAGGAGCCGTCCACGGCGTCAGGCGGGGAAACTGCCATGGTCAAGGCGGTGGAGCAGGCGCAGCTGTTTGAGCCGTTGCTGCCGCTGGAGTCTCCCTTCCCGGAAGAACCGGAGGAACCATTGGAAGAACCGGAACAGCCGGCAGAGCCAGAGCCGGATCAGACAGTGCAGCCGCCGGAAGGTACCTCCTCCGGCAGCTCGGTTGAGCGGGTGTGGGAGTTGACCAACTACTACCGCTCTCAGTACGGCGCAGGCACGCTGACGCTGGACAGTACACTGTGTGATGCCGCCGCCACCCGTGCCCGTGAGATCGCCAGCTATTTCAGCCATACAAGACTGGACGGCAGCCAGTGGTACACGGTCAGCTCGCTGGCTCACGGCGAGAATATTATCATGGGCACCGGTATGGACGCCGACCGCGCCATGACCGACTGGATGAATTCTCAGGGACACCGGGACAACATTCTGGATGGCTCCTACGGCTCACTGGGCGTGGGGTGCTGCCAGTCCGGCCGGGAGATCTACTGGGTGCAGCTTTTTGGCTATTAAGTGTAAAAAACATGCCGATACCGTCTGGTATCGGCATGTTTTTTGCCATGGTAAGGTCAACCCCGGTGCAGGATGGCGTCCAGATCCTGCTGGGGCGCAGTGACGGGCTGAAGTCCGTAGACATCCACCAGCGTTTTCACCACCGTTTCCGACAAAAAGGCGGGGAGGGTGGGGCCAAGATAGATGTTCTTCACCCCCAACGCCAGCAGGCTCAGCAGGATGCACACGGCCTTCTGCTCGTACCAGGACAGCACCAGCGTCAGCGGCAGGTCGTTGACGGTACAGCCGAAGGCGTCTGCCAGCGCCAGCGCGATCTGCACGGCGCTGTAGGCGTCGTTGCACTGGCCTACGTCCAGAATGCGGGGGATACCGCCGATCTCGCCCAGATCCAGATCGTTGAAGCGGAATTTGCCGCAGGCCAGCGTCAGCACCAGCGAATCCATGGGGGTGCGCTTGACGAACTCGGTGTAGTAGTTGCGGCCGGGGTGGGCGCCGTCGCAGCCGCCTACCAGAAAGATGTGCTTTACCGCGCCGCTCTTGATGGCGTCGATGATCTGGGGCGCCTGACTCAGCACGGCGGCGTGGGCGAAGCCGGTGGTCAGCATGTGGCCGCCGTTGACGCCGCTCATGCTTTGGTCGGTGTCGTAGCCGCCCAGCGCCAGCGCCTGTTGGATCAGGGGAGAGAAGTCCTTGCGGCCCTGACCGTCGGCCTCGATGTGCCGCAGCCCCTCGTAGCCTACCACCGACGTGGTGTACACCCGGTCGGCATAGCTGGGCCGGGGCGGCATCAGGCAGTTGGTGGTGAACAGCACCGGCGCGGGGATATCCGCGAACTCCCTCTGCTGGTTCTGCCACGCTGTGCCGAAGTTGCCCGCCAGATGGGGGTATTTCTTCAAGCCCGGATAGCCGTGGGCGGGCAGCATTTCGCAGTGGGTGTAGACGTTGACGCCAGTTCCGGCGGCTTGCTCCAGCAGCTGGTGCAGATCCTCAAGATCGTGACCGGACACCACAATAAACGGCCCCTTTTTCACGTCAATGTTCACCCGCGTGGGCACGGGATCGCCGAAGCTTTCGGTGTTGGCCCGATCCAGCAGCGCCATGCACTGGAAATTCACCTGTCCGAACTCCATGATGAGGGCCAGCCATTCCTCCGCGCTGTACTCCTGCGCCAAGGCGGCAAGACCCTTATAGAACCACTCGTCCACATGCTTGTCCCGGTAGCCCAGTCTCAGGGCGTGGTGAGCGTAGGCTGCCATGCCCTTCAGACCGAACAGCAGCGTGGCGCGCAGGGACACAGTGTCCGTCTCGCCCCGCCACAGCCACGTGGTGTCGCCGCTGCCGCTGCTGCCGCCGTGACGGCGCAGCGCCTCATCCACCCGGTCAGTAAAGGCGCGGATGGCCTCGTTGTCAAAGTTCACGTTGGTCAGCGTGGTGAAAAGGCCGTCCGCCAGCAGCCGCGTGACCTCCGGCGGGTATTCCTGCCGCGCCTGACAGACCTCCGCCAGACGGATCAGGCGGCACACCAGCGCATCCTGTAAGTGGGCCGTCTCCGGCTGCTTGCCGCATACGCCGGTCTTGACGCAGCCGCTGCCGCCGGCAGTTTGCTGGCACTGAAAGCAAAACATTTCTGACATGGTACATACCTCCTGTGATCGTTGCGGATAGTATGTGCGCTTTGCCGGAAATCATGCGGAAAAAGATGGTTGCAATGTGGGAGAAATCCTGTTAGAATAGAGAAAAACAGAACAGAGGTTTGATATATGACGTATCGGGCATCCTATCTTTCTCCGCTGGGTGCGATCACGCTGGCCAGTGATGGCAAGGCACTGACGGGCCTGTGGTTCGACGGACAGAAATATTTCGGCAGTACGCTGCCAGTAGAAACAAAACAGGGAGACTGCCCCGTTTTTGCGCAGGCAAAGCGGTGGCTGGACAGCTATTTCGCGGGGGAGAAGCCGGACTTTACGCCGCCGCTGCACTGGATGACCACACCGTTTCGCAGGGCGGTGTGGGAGATCCTGCTGACCGTCCCCTATGGCTGCACCACGACCTACGGTCAGATCGCCGCGCAGCTTGCCGACCGGATGGGAAAGCCGCAGTCGGCACAGGCGGTAGGCGGCGCGGTGGGGCACAACCCCATTTCGCTGATCGTCCCCTGTCATCGCGTGGTGGGCGCGGACGGCAGCCTTACCGGCTACGCCGGCGGCATTGACCGGAAGGTGAAGCTGCTGGCGCTGGAGAGAGCGGATATGAGCGGCCTGTTTATCCCCGCGCGGGGCACCGCGCTGTAAACGATGATGATTTGACGGTGATATTGCGTTTTCCCTCTTGACAGAAAGGGAAATACTCATTATAATGGAACGGCTATCCGGGGTGTAGCGCAGCTGGTAGCGCGCTTGGTTCGGGACCAAGAGGCCGGGGGTTCAAGTCCCCCCACTCCGACCATAACTGGACACCAATTTTGATACAATGCGTATCTTGATTGGTGTCCAGTTTCTTTTTGCAAAGTCCTTGATTCGCAAGGCTTTTTGATACTTTTTAACGATATAAGGCTTCGTGGCGTTCCGGAAACGGTCGCTGCGGAGCCTTTTGCGTTTTCTCCCATAACACTTTTTAACGAAAGGTCGAGGGGTGTGCAGATTTTAGTCGGGGGTGTGCATTTTCGGCAAAAAGGGTGTGCACATTTTAATTATTCCTCAAGAGCGCAAGAGAAAGGCCGCAAAACCTGTTCGCCCAAAATACGAACGACCTTGCGACCTTGTATCTTATTCTCCGACCTTGACCTCTGTGCCGTTCTTGAAAACGAAGGTAATCGCACCGTTCCTGTGGACGATTGCCTTCTCGACCATCACCGTCCAGATGGTGGCGCTCCACTCACGCAGCACCACCGGCTGTTTTTTGAGGGTGCGGATGTAAAGTGCCATTGCCTTGTCTTGCTGACTTTGCGTAGTACGCAGGTTCTGTAACCGCTTCAGTTCCGCAGCGGCTTTTTCGTAACGCTCGGTGAGGGCTTCATACTTTCTCAGATAAGCCTCCTGAGACTGTGCTGTAGAAGCGTTTTCCTTGACTGCCGCCTTGACCAGTTCGGCTACGACCTGTGTTTCCTCAAGCTGCCGTTCAATTTCTGCGTCCAATTCCACAAAGTCTGTCAGCGCACGGCGCATGGCTTCGCAGTCCTTGATGATCCGCTCCCGGTTCTCCATCATACGATTGTAGGCTTGAATAAAAAGCCGCTGCACGGTTTCCGTATCTACCGAGGGAGTATGGCAGCGTTCCTCGCCCTTGAACTTGCCATTGCATTGCCAGATGGTACGGCGGTAGCGGTCGGTGGAATGCCAGACCTTTGAGCCGAAGAAGCCACCGCAGTCCTCGCAGACCAGCTTGGCTGAAAGAACACTCTTTCCGCTGTAGGCTCTGCCCAGTGCCTTTCTTCTGGCAAACTCTGTCTGCACATGATCCCATTCGTCAGGATCGACAATGGCGGGATGGCTGCCTTCCACATAGTATTGCGGCACCTCACCCTCGTTGGGCTTCATCCTCTTTTCCAGAAAATCGACCGTGAAGGATTTCTGGAGTAGCGCATCGCCTTTGTATTTTTCATTTTGCAGAATGCTGGTGACCGTGGTCTTACTCCATTTATCCTTGCCGCCAGGTGACGGAATACCCAAGTCCTCCAAATATCTGCAAATGCTCGCCTGTGACTTGCCATCAAGGAAAAGGCGGTAAATCAGCTGAACAATTTTCGCTTCACTTTCCACAATGGTAGGTCTGCCGTCCTCGCCCTTTTCGTAGCCAAGGAAGCGTTTATAGGCAAGATGCACCTTTCCGTCAGCGAAGCTCTTACGCTGTCCCCAGGTGATGTTTTCCGAAATGCTGCGGCTTTCTTCTTGGGCAAGGCTCGACATGATGGTGATGAGCAGCTCACCCTTGCCGTCAAATGTGAAAATGCCCTCCTTTTCAAAGTAACATTCCACGCCGTTTTCCTTCAGCTTGCGGATGGTGACCAGGCTGTCCACGGTGTTCCTGGCAAATCGGCTGACCGACTTTGTGACAATGAGGTCGATTTTTCCGGCAAGAGCATCCGAAACCATACTGTTAAAGCCGTCTCGCTTTTTGGTATTACAGCCGGAAATACCCTCATCCGTATATACTTTTACGAAGTCCCATTCCGGCTTGGACTGTATGAATTTGGTGTAGTAATCCACCTGGGCTTCGTAGCTGGTGAACTGCTCGTCGCTGTCGGTAGAAACACGGGCATATCCAGCAACACGCCGCTTCTGCGCGGCCACCTTCGGCAGGTGTGTCAGCGGATTGATGGTTGCGGGTATCATGGTTACTTTAGGCATTGTGCTTGCTCCTCTCTAAGGCTTTTTGGCGTGCAGCTTCCTTCATCTCGTCCGTCCAGCTTTCACTACGGGAGCGGTCTTTCCATGTGCGTGTGACCTCCGAGCCATCTTTGAAGCAGAAAATTAGAATGTTTCCGTTGCATACCCGAATACTCTGTATCCGGCTGTGCAGCTGTTCCCGTGTAAAAGCCTTTACACCCAAAACTTCGGCTGTAACCTGTTGAAGCGTTGTTTCCGGTATCTGCTTGGAAGCACAGGCGGATTTGCCGAGTGTATTAAAGGTTCCGCATACCCAAACGATGCCCGTTTTGGTGGTCTTGCGGCGGTAGTTCTTTCCGCAGTTGTCGCATACCAGAAGGCTTGTGAATGGGTATGTGGTTCTCGGTGCTGGCTTCTTATTGAACTGAGCCGCCCGCCGTGCCTTCTCGGTCTGAACCGCATGAAAGGTCTTCATGTCAATAATGGCTTCGTGGGTGTTCTCTGCGTGGTATTTCGGCAATTCACCGTGGTTGATGACGGTTTTCTTCGTGATATGGTTCTCACGGAAGGTTTTCTGCAAAAGCAGATTGCCCGTATAGGTGTAGTTACTCAGTATCTTGGAAACCACAGTCTGGTTCCATTTCCCACCGAAGCGGGACGGAACACCTTCCTCAGTCAGCCGTTTGGCAACAGCCTGATAGCCGTCACCGGCAAGGTACTCGTTATAAATGCGGCGGACAAGTGCGGCTTCCTTTGGAACGATCTCGTACCGTCCGTCCTTTAGACGATATCCCAGCATGGCTCCGTTCCACGGCATTCCTTCCTCAAAGTTCCGCTTAATGCGCCACTTCTGGTTTTCACTTGCGGAGCGGCTTTCTTCCTGCGCATAGGACGCCAGAATGGTCAGCATCAGTTCACCGTCGGCGCTCATGGTGTGGATATTCTGTTCTTCAAAGAAAATGTCCACCTCCCAGGCTTTGAAGTCACGGACGGTCTGCAGCAGCGTGACCGTGTTTCGTGCAAAGCGGGAGATGGACTTGGTGATCACCATATCGATTTTTCCGGCATGGCAGTCGGCAATAAGCCTTTGAAAATCCGCTCTGGAATCCTTCGTGCCGGTCTTGGCTTCATCGGCATAGACGCCTGCATAGAGCCAGTCGCTATTTCTCTGGATAAGGTCGCTGTAATGGCTGACCTGTGCGGACAGCGAGTGAAGCATGGCGTCCTTGCCACTGGAAACACGGGCGTAGGCTGCGACTCGCTTTTTACGCTCCAGCTTCGGCGGTTTTGATACGGCGGTTATTCTTCCTGACATTGTGTCACCTCCTTGTAGTGTGACATATTACCTCTGAACTCACCGTATATCAAGTCAATCCCGCGGTATAAACTACACGAAGATATCCCATATTTTTCGGCCATAATTGTATCAATCGTGGCGTAATCCTTCGGGGTTAAAATCCCCATCGACAGCATTTGCTTTGCCTGGAGCATGGAGGCAAAATACTGCTCCAGCCGCTCTCTGTAGGCGTCATTCATCACAGCCACGCTCCCTTCCGAAGCGATCTGCAATATAGCAGGCGTGAGAGCAGTACCTTCTATGATTATTTCCATAGGCAGTAAAATGACGTCCGCAGCAGGCACAGGTGTACGCATAAACAGCTTTTCGGTTGACGCACTCCGGGTGTGACTTCCACCATGCAGTGCGGCAGGCGTCTGAGCAGAACTTTTTCGGCTTCTGCTTAGGGATGATTTTTATCAACTTCCCACACTGCTTGCAGGCAACGGCATTCTTTGCACTGTCACCCAGCCCGCTGCGGCGGCAAAAGGAGCGCACCGTATTATCCGAAATTCCGAGTTGCTTGCCGATTTTCACATAACTGACGCCCTGTAAGCGCAATATTCGTATTTGTTCTCTCTGCCAATCTGTCATAGAGTTTTCCTCCAGTCCGAGGGTTTGCCTCAGTACCGACTGGAGGGAAAACGCCTGTCTGGTCCGCAAAAAAATAACGCCCTCCACGGAAATGAATCCGCAGAGGGCGTATGCAAAGGTTACTTATTCGGGATCTTCAGCTTCATACCGCTGTAGATGACATTGCTTTTCAGCCCATTCAGGCTGACGATTTCCTTATAGCGGCTACCGTTGCCGAGATACTTCTTGGCAATCGCCCAGAGGGTGTCGCCATGCGCCACGGTATGGATACGGTAGTCATCGGCGGGTTTTGTGCTCGCCACGGCAAGTGCAGAGGTCTTGACCGGCGACATGATGGCGTACCTGCCGGATTCATCCTTGTTGATGACGGCACGGTCGCCGCTGACCTCGACCACATACCAGCGGAGCTTCTTCACCCAGCCGGGAATGGCTTTGCCGTTATAGTAGGTGCTGCCCGTGATGGTCACGAGGTCACCAACCTTGATAGACCCGGTGGGCTTGGCGGGTTCGGCAGGCTTTACATCACCGCCGAGAGCTGCCGTGACCTTCTCGGCAAGGTCGCCCATGCGGGAATACATCCAGTTGCCGGGGCAGGACTTGTTGGCGAACCACCTGTGGACGGTCAACACCATCTCGTCGGATTTCGGCGTGTAGTTCAGCGTTTTCGTTTTGTCTCCAAGCCAGAGTAGCTTGGTTTTGCCGTTGCGCTTGCAGATGTCGGTGCAAAGCTCGATGAGCCGCTGGTACACCACATCCTTGAACGCATACGGCTCGGTGTTGTCGCTGGCGCACTCAATGGTGACGGCTCTCTGGTCGTTGGCTGCGGAGGAGGAACACCAGGAGCGGTTCTTCTCTTCCACATACATCCCGACCCTTCCGTCTACACCGATGCCGTAGTTGCAGCTGGCCTGTCTGGAAGTTGGCAGAAAGATATTGCCCAGCGTCTCCACCGAGCACTGACCCACCACACAGTGAGGCGTGATGCGGTCAATGCTGTGGGTGCGCTGTCCAGAGTGGTTGGGACTGAGTTTGGTATAGGACACCAGAGGGCTGTTGGTATAAGCCATATTATTCATCCTCCTTTTCCGCACGGTCATGAAGTTGCTCCAGCACGGATTTCAGCTTCTGCGGAACAGGCAGTCCCAGGTATGCGGCGTTTTCCAACAGGGACACGCCCTCGTTCGACAGGTAGAAGAAAATGACGGCGGTACGCATCACCGAGCCGCTGCCGATGACACGGGTGTCGAGAATATGCCCGATGCCGACCAGAGCGAAGATGAGCACCTTTTTGAAAATGCCCTTGAAACCGACTTCGCTGGACAGCTTCTTATCCACCACAGCGCACATGATGCCGGTGATGTAGTCGATGACTACGAAAGCCAGAAGCGCGTAAAGCAAGCCGTCACATCCTCCCAAGAACCATCCGAGCCAGCCGCCGATACCGGCGAACACCACCTGAATGGTCGTCCAGAATTCTTTCATGTTGTTTGTCCTCCTTTGAAATTAAAAATGGGTATGAAAAAAGTGACGCCGGAGCGTCACGCTTTTCCGATAGCATAGATTGATACTTTGTAGGTTGCCGATGGTACCGTATTTGGTCTTACGGCAAATATCTTTCCGGGGTTGATTGTTGTAGACCAGCTACTTGAACTGCCTCGCTCCACAAACATGGCGTAATTGCTGTTCTCCGTGGAGATATGGACATGAGGAATTTCCGCGAAGGTAAATGGAAAATTAGGGAGCGCAATTGCGCCACTCTCATAGAGCACGCCCCATGCCGTCGAAATGGCGGTCGTAAAGGAATACTGACCCCAACATTCCGCTGTACCGCTTTTCCATTTACGGTAATTCCAGATGCCGCTTGTCCCTTGCTGAATGACAAAATCTGCGAGGGGTGAGCCATCAACACGCATATCCCCGGCAACATCCAGCATGGCTTGTGGCTCCGGCGTGTTGATGCCGACCTTCTTTTTCCGAAGCGCAATGAGCGGTGTACCCTGCGGGACAGTAAAATACAGATCCAGACTGCTCAAAGAATAGAGCTTGTCTTGGATCTGCAAATGGAAGTCGTAGGAACTGTTGGCATTCAGATTGCACAGTTCCAAATTGGAGTAACTGAAAGAGGTTCCGCTTTTTGTCGTGCCGGAATAGATGCTGGTGTAGCTGCCGTAGCTGCTCTCACTGGTTTTCTTGTACCGATACCGCACATAAACCACGCTGTTTTTCTGCGTCCCGTCAACGGTCACAGCGGAAATAGAACCGCTGAATTTGAGCTGCATTTCCGCTTCAATGTCGTTGGTTCGTCGGAGCGTCACCGAGGATATCTTCGGCTTGGTGTACGGAATGACTGTCACCGTCCGTGAAGTTTCGGAGGTGTAGCCGCGGGAGTCCGTGACCGAGAGCGTGACCGTCACACTGCCGGACTTGGCGATCTTTCCGACCGTAATTGCAGCACCGGCCGAATTGGATGCGGATAAACCGTTGCAGGAAGCGGTGTAGTTGGAAATGCTGGCACCGTTCTTCGCAGTCGCTGTTCCCGGTGTAACTTTGAGAGTCGAGTAGTCCTGTACGAACAGCTGATCGTTGCCCGTGAGGTTCTTTGTGGTCGTGTAGCTGTCGGCATAAGTGAATCCGCTTATGGTCGGAGCAGAATTGGTTGCCGTGGTCAGTACCGTGGCAGTCTTGCTTGAGGTGCTGCCGATCTGCGTAGACCCGCTGTAAGACGAAACCGCAAAGGTACCTATAAAGGACTTGATGGACGCCATAGCGTTCAACAGCGTTGTCCTCTGCGCCGATGTCAGCGTGACTGTGCGGTTCGCAGTGCCCTTCGACCAGGAAAGCCCGGAAATAGTCAGGATGGTTGCGCTGCCGTTTTTGAGCACCAGCGTATTGGTGTAGGAGGCTTCGTACACGGTCACATTGATGGTAATGGAAATCGTGGCATTGTCCGCCGTCACCGTGTTGACACTATTCACCACAGCACCGCCCAGCGTCTTGACCGTGGAACTGCCGGAAGTGCCGTAGACATGGTTGTACTGCCGCCTTGCTCTGACCCTCACCGTGTAGCTTGTATTCGGTGAGAGCGAGGTGATCGTCACACTGGCACTGGTGGATGCCGTCGTTGAGAACTGCGTCCAGCTCGAACCGCCGTTTGTGCTGTACTGCCAGATGTCCGCCGTGGCAGAGGATGTAGCGGAGATTTTGAACCCGTTTGCCGTGACATTCGATGTACTGAATGTAACTGTGGGAGCAGAGCGGTCAATGGTAGTCAGCGTCATGCTGCCGCCGTATTCCTGTGAACCGTAGATATAAACACGGGTCGAGAATCCGACCGCAATCGTTTTGCTGCCGTTGCTGTTGTGAGCTACAGTAATCGTGCCACTGACAGAACCTTTCTTTGCCGGGAAAACACGGTCATCCCAATAGGTACGTTCCTTTGAGTAGACGGTCGTACCGTTGATCGTTACAGTGGTCGTGTCAATGGTGTAGTAAGTGGATGCGCCGCCGGTAGAGGTCAGCGTCCAGGAAAGTGTCGAGCTGTTACCGACCACATTTACGCTTTCCGAAATGTCCAGTTGAAGATAGCGCCCATCGTATGCTGCACTTTTCCAAGTTGCCATAGCTTTCCCTCCTTAATCCAGAATGACGATATTCAACCCCTCGGACGCCGTGGGCATCGGGACAAACTTCGTTTTGCCCACAGTCAGCTCGCCGTCCACCGTGGTTTTCTTGGTTTGCGTTTCGTCCTTGTTCAGGGTGAAAATCACCTCGTCGTTGTAGTAACCGGCGAACTCCGTGTTCGTGATGACCGTCCGCTGAGACGATGCGCTGTTGGATACCTCGATGCCCCGCTTGTCGATCTTGACCTCCTGGGTGTAGATCTCGTTGGGTGCAGGTGTCCACTTTCGGGGTATCGCCCCTTCGGAGATCATTATGTCCGCGAGGTAGATGGACGCATCCCGACAGTAGCAGTAAATACGCAACGTGGGGTCAGTCACATCCGTGAGCGTTACGGAGTAATCCGTCCAGTCAAATGCCGTGGACTTATTGAACAGGTACTTGGTTTTGTTTCCGTTGTAGGTCACATAGAAATACCCGGACATGGTCGAGGTTTTCTTTGCCCGGACCGAGATCGTATAAGTGCCGGGGACTACCCCTCGGATGTACTGCGACAACGAGGAGTATGCGCCCAGCACAAAGCAGGAGTCGGAAATGGTGTTGTTCTGGGTATCGGTGGAGGTATCTGTTTTTACCGTACCGGAGTAGCTCCAATCATCCGTGATGCCGTTCAGCCCGGAAGAGTTCTGCACATAGTTGATGCCGCCGATGTACTGCTCCTGCATGGTGACGGACAGTCCATCCACCGTGTGTTCCAGCTCCGAAACACGGCTTTCGGAGTTCAGTACCCGTTCCTCCAGGACGCCCTGGTCGTTGGACACTGTTTCCACCGTTTCGGTAAGGGTCGCCACATAGCTGTTCAGCCCGTCGATGGTCTGCTGGAACTGTGCGTCCTTCTCGGTCAGAATGGAAATGGTGGTGCGGATCGTTTCAATGTCGTTCTGCACCACCCATTCATTTCCGTCCCATATCTTCGTTTCCGGCGGGGTCACGGAAGTATCCACCCAGAGCTGCCCCTCATAGGGGTTCTCCGGCGGCGTGTCCGAGGTGACCACATCGCAGAGACTGATAATCGTGAACTGTGCCGATGCGATCATCTCACCACCTCCTTAAAGTGCCACAACGACCATAAAGGTTGCCTTGGTATCCACATCGGCGCTGGACACCGACAGGGTCTTGCCGGTCTTGCTGCCGTTGGTTCCCCAAGAGGTATCGACTACACCGTCCTTGTTGTACTTCGTCCAGGTGTAACTGCCGTTCCCGGCTGCATCCACTTCGGAGCCCGCCTGATAGCAGACGGCGGTCAGCACAGTCGTGCCCTGGCCGTTCTTGAACACATCGCCGCCCGTGGAGGTGACGATAATCTGCAGCGGGTCAGAGTTGTCGATGAAGGTCGCCACGTCGAAAAACTTCGTGTTATAAGAAGCGGATGCGGAGTCTGTGTCCTGGGCGCAGCACTTGAATACGGCGTAGCTGTCCACCGCTGCGGCGTAGACCGTGAGCGTATTGGTGGCCGTGCCGGTGTATTTGTCGGCGGTATCCGAGAGCTTGCGCCAGCCGATACCGAAGTCCGCATCATAGCCGGTGGAAGAGGTAGCAGTGACAGATGCGTCCATGACCGCCCACTTATAGCTGACCTTGGTGGTATCCACCGTAGAGCCACGCCACAGCTCGGCCTTGGCGGTCAGACTGGCGACCTCCTCGTTCTTGAACACATTTCCGTTAGGCGTGGTGACCAGCAGGTCAACGATGCCGGAGCCGTTGACCACACGGGAGAAGGAAATAGTCAGCGGATGGGTCAGCGACAGACCGGTGCTTTCGTCCTTGTAGGTGATGACACAGCGGTAGTCGATGCCGGGCAGTTCCGCCATGACATTGGCCTTGACCGTGAGGATGTGGCTCTTGGCACCACTGAGGGCGTAGTTCGTGCCTGCGGTGATGGCGGTGTTGCTGTCACCCACATACCACTTGACCGAGGTAACATTGGCTGTGGCGATCTGGTCGGCAGTGGTGCCGATAACATACAGGCTGGGCGTCAGAACGAGGTTCTTCGTTTTCCAGTCGGGGGTGTAACTGCCGTTGTCGGGGTTATACATCTGAGTCTTGGCGAGGTTCGAGCCGATGTACCCCGTCAGCGTCAGTGCGTCATTGTAGTCGATGATGGTAAACTGACCTTGTGCTTTGCTCATGTGAGAAGCCTCCTTTAAAGTTGTTGTATCAGGAACGGGCACTCTGCCGGTTTCTGTTGTGGGTTCTGCGGTTGCCATAGTGAATTCCTCCGTTATAACAGGCTCTGCCTGGTCGTGGTGTCAATGAGGTCACAATAAAAAGTGGCGCGGACTTTGACATCCGCACCGGTAATGGCCACGGACTTTGCACCGCCGAAATGCTGTTCATTCCAGACTTTGTCCGCTTCCGTATCCTCCGACACCCTTGTCCAAACAAACTGGTTGGCATCCAGCGTGTCGGTGATGTCCTCGTCCCAGGAGTACACCTTGGCGGAAAGCAGCGTTTTCACATTGCCGTTTTTGAAGATGTTCCCGTTGGACGAGATAATGACCAGCCGGAGCATTTTCTGCTCCTCAATGGTGGTGATGCGGTCGCTGACCTCGGTGACCTCCTTGCTGGTGGCGTAGGCTCGAAGCACAACCTCGCCGCTCTCCAAGTCCCACCAGGACGAGCCATCCTGTGACTGAATGACACCAGCCTTGATGATGTTCGCCACCAAGGAGCCGGAAGTGATGAAGTCTGCAACGATCTGTCCGTCTGCCGTGATGGCGGTTTCGTAGGGGCCGTTGTAGCCGTTACGGGAAAATCCCAAGCCGCCCACATTCCACCGCCAGACATTCACGGCTTCGTCAATGGAGGGAGCGTCCAGAATGAGCAGCTCATAGGGCTGTCCGTTTTCCTCGCTGGTGTGGATGACCACATAGCCGCCGCTCTGACCGGTGATAAGCCCGGTGGCTTTACCGATGGCGGTTTGGAGCAGCTTTGGAAATCGTCCCACCGTGGATTCCACCTTGTCGACCGTGGACTGCACCTCGGAGATGGTGGTAATCATGCTGGACTTGCTCTGACCGAGGGAAATACTCTTGTACCGCTCGGCAAGGGTGTCGTATACGGTTTCAATGACGGTAGCCGACACGCTGACGCCCAGAAGCGAGTGCCGGATGGTGACGGTATCGCAGAGGTTGACCCGCTCCAAGAGTGCAGAATACTCCGGCTGCTTCCAGAGCGGCTCGAAGGACACCTTCACCGTGGGGATAGTCGCTCCCAGCGGATTTGCCTTGATGTAACTGTTTGCTTTTGCTCTGAGGGCTTCCTCGGTCACAACTCCGTCAAACTGGTCGGAGAAATCCATGATGAGCGTTTTCGCTCGGACGATCTCCGAGGTCACAATAGGAAGCGTCACCTCCGTCAGTGTGACCACCGTTTCGGTGCCCGAGTCTTCCGGGGTGTATACGGCATACGGGAGCAGCGCAGTATACACGCCACTGTTGTCCTCGTCCTGCTCCAATGCGGTGAGGTTCTTTCCGTATTCAATGACCACACCGGTTTTCTGTCCTCGGTGCGAATGGAACTTCACCGTGAAGTTGTCCCACTCAAACTCGCCGTGCCATTTGGAGAGCATGGAGCCTTCCGTGCCGCCGAGACACGCCCGGACGCTTTTCGGCTGCGTGACGGAAAACGCCTTTGCGTCCGAGTAGTCCGTCCAGCCCGTGAAGCGTGTATCTCCGGCAAGGAGCTGCGAGAGAATGAGCTGAGGAGAGCGACTCTCGGCCGAAAAAGGCAACACCGGCACATTGGCAAGGTCATAGGAGATGTGCTGACCGTAGATGATGACGATGCCGTTCAATGGCTTTGTGATGCGGTAAATGCGGAACGCCTGGTCGGCGGCAGTATCGTTGGGTTTTGCCTTGATGATGCACTCCTTGGTGATAAGCCCATAGTGCTGACTGCTGACAGGGTATTTGAGTAAGCACTCGAACACACCGTTTCGCTCTTCAGTGACTTCGCAGGAAATGGTATCCGTCATCACACCAAGGCCGAATGAGAAAAAGTCTGTTGTGTTAGGTGGATAAAGAACAGGAATCACGAACGCCACCTCCTTCCGGGCATAAAAATACCACCGGGGATTTCTCCCTGGTGGTTGAGTATAAATGATTTACTTGTAGCTCGACAAACCGGAAGTTAGCGATTTCTTTTTCCGGTATTCTCTGTCCCTCGGATTTCCTCATGATAGAAATAATCTACGATCACCGGATGTCCCTGCGGGACTC
>ERZ834722.1711-NODE-1711-length-19729-cov-8.107401_pt1 | contig 19729 bp, 16 predicted proteins | sample MGYA00519576_ERZ834722 | MGnify/ENA primary metagenome ERZ834722 (study PRJEB31850, sample SAMEA3708759) | human gut metagenome | biome: human gut; feature: human-associated habitat; material: faeces | place: China | collected 2014 ...
AACCTGCGACCTGCTCATTACGAATGAGCTGCACTACCAACTGTGCTACACAAGCATATTTATTCCGATATTCTGATATATTTACACACATTTTCCGTTTTCCGAAAGCGGACGCTTCACAAGTCAAAACATTGTATAATGCACAATTAACACTTGAAAAGAGCGAGGCAATGTGGTAAAATATATATGGTCATATTTCGGAATACAGTTCCAAAATGACTATATTATTATATCGTATTTTTGATTTGTTGTCAATAGCTTTTTTGACGGAAACGAGGAAAATTTGATAAAAAAAACATCTGTGGCAAGGTGTATCGGTGTAGTTATCGGCGTACTGCTTATTATTTTTGCGGTATTTCTCGTAGTTACATCAATGCTGTTTTCATTCGGCGGCTCTGCTGCACCGGATATTTTCGGATATAATGTTTACATAGTGCGTGATAACGATTTCTATCAGCTTAAGGCAGGCACAGCCGCTATAGCGCAGAAGGTGTGGCCCGACGAGGTAAACAACGGAGAGCTTATAATATATAATCGGTATGAAAACGGCGGAGCACAGCTTGCAAAGGTAAATTCCTCCACGCTTAAGGAAGGCGTTATGAGCTTTGATGTTGAAACTCAAGGCGGAGAAAATATCACAATATCACAAAGCCAGCTTGTTGCAAGAGTTAACTATTGCAGTGATTTCTGGGGTGCTGTTATCGGATTTGCAATGTCGCCGTTTGGCGTTATGGCTATCGCTATACTGCCGTGTATCGCAATAGTAGCATTTGAGATAGTGAAGTTCATTATGTCAAAGCGTCCGGTACCGCAGGTGGAAACGGTCAAGTTGCAGGAAGAAGCTCCGGTGTATGTTCCCCCTGAAAGCGAGGAACACAAGCTGCCAAAAGCAAGCAAGACCGAAGCGAAAAAGGTCGCTATTCCGTCTTTATCCGATAACGGAAAAGTGCCGCATAATCGTATCCCGGACAGCTCTCACGGTAAAACGGATGATTTCACAGAGCGTCTGCGGAGCAAAAAGAATATAGCGGCAAGTGCCGATAACATAAAAGACCGAGCGGATTTTTCCGCCGGAGCAAGAAAACGGATGGAATCGGACAGAGCAGAGCAGCAAAAGGAAAAGAAAGCTAAAACAGAAAATATAAAAAATGAAAATGCTTTGCCCGAAATGACAGAAAAAACGGTTGCGGCTGAAGTAACGCACGGCGGCTCCGAGCCCGATATATCGCTGGTGTTCAGAGATGACGAGGACAAGAGATATGATATAGACGATATTCTTGCCGATATAGAAAAACGGCATCATTGACGGGCAGAAAAGCAGAAAGAAAAGTAAGAACGAAAGAGAGAACACTTGCAATGAATAAAAAATCAGATACTGTGAATTCAGAGCTTCGTGACAAGCTGTTCATAGTATTGGCATTAACCGGTTGTGTATCGAATATAGCGGGATTTACTGCAAATGCGGTGATATTCGGATTTACCTCGCAGACCTTATTCTGTGCGGCTTGCGCACTTGTAATTATAGTATCGTCATTGGTCGGTTTTCTGACAGGAAGAACCTATGTCGCTATGTTTATAATACTCCTTGTGCTTGGGTTTGTCGAGTTCCCGATGTTGTATATTTCATACGGTGCAAGCACGGCAGTGTATATGCTTGTTGCGGAAATCGGAATTATTACTTTTATGAAGCCGGTGCACAGAGTTATAATGGGAGCGGCGGTGTTCGTTGCAGATATAGCCGCATTTGTTGTCAGAAGCAAATTTCCTCAGCTGAATATTGCTAATGACAATATGGAGCTTGATACGCTGTTTTCGTTCATTATAGCGTTTTTAGGCATAATGGTTGCGGTCGCAATAGTGATAGTGCAATTTGAGCGTCAGGCAAAACAACTCAGTGAAATGGGCGAGGAACTTACGCTTGCTGTGAATACCGATCCGCTGACCGAGATAAGAAACCGCCGTTATCTTATAAAATATCTTGAAAATCAGCTTTCGCAGGACGATAAGAAGAAACACTGTGCGGTGCTTATCGACCTCGATTTGTTCAAGTCGGTAAACGATACATACGGACACGTTTTCGGTGATGATGTGCTTAAACATTTTGCGTATGCGGTTAAAACAAATATCGGAGAAAATGACCTTATAGCACGATTCGGCGGAGAAGAATTCATGATCCTCTTTGATACGGATAATATCGAAGCTGTTATGACAGTTATGAAGCGGATAAGCAAAAGCTATTCGGAGTTTTCCGAGAAAGAAAAAGGAAAAGAATTTACTTTCAGTGCAGGCGTGGCTGTGTACGGAAGCAGCAACTCGATAACCGAGATATTCACAACTGCCGACAAGCGACTTTATAAGGCTAAGGCGGCAGGAAGAAATAAGATAATGATAGATTGAGAACTTTGATACCCTACCGTTTCGTGACGGCAGGGTATTTTACATTTCGTGAACTGTGTGAAGCTGAATATATGTCTGAGGGAATAACAGGAAAATATTAACATAATATTTTCGAAAAAGATTGATTATACATTAATTTTATGATTTGATAAGACTATATTGCCATTCTGACTTGACAAAGCATCAAGAAAATTGTATTATAAATTCAGCACATTAAATTGTTACTATATAAAAACAAACAGGAGATATTATGACAGTACCAGTAATAGTAGAAATAATTTTCAGGTTCATACCATCTGCTTTGCTTGTATTTGGATTTATCGAAATCAATCTTACGGCTAAGTATAACAAGTATATTCAGTTTATCGCAATTAATACGGTGTATTTGTTTGCGGGTCTGCTTGGGCAATATATGAGAGAAAAGTACAAGCTTGAATTTTTCGATTTTGTGCTTGCGGTGGCGCTGGTTCTTATTTACAGTATATTTTTTCATACCGATGCGGTCGGATACCGTATTTTCATAGGAACGCTGGTCTACCTTTCGCTGATTATATTTGATACCATTACAACTGCTGTAATATTTGTCATATTCCCGGAATTTACGTTTGACATCGGACACTTAACATATCCCGCACTGCTTTTTGCGGATATAGATCTGATTATATACGGTATTCTGATGTATTTTGAACATTGTATTATCAAAAGAATACGCGACAGAAAATCTATCAACAAGCGTGCAGTGATTTTTATGCTTTTCCCGGAAAGCCAGGTGTTGATTTTATGTGTGATAATGAAGCTGATTATGGCTAACACCGATAACGCAACGCCGGAAATTACATACTTCACTCTTGCGTGTGTTGTGATCTGCGTAATCAGCGATGTATTGTGTTACAGAGGCCTTATCCAGAATTCACAGCTGTACGAAACGAAAATGAGAAACGAACAGCTTGAATATGAACGTAGCACGCAGTACCGCTATTACGAAAAAATCAACGAGCTTCAGCACGAAATAATGAAGTACCGTCACGATTTCAATAACGTTCTCACAACGGCGATGAACCTGTACACCTATCCCGATACAGTCGAAAAGGGAAAGGAAATGCTAGATGAGCTGAGCCGTAAAAATCAGAGCAACAAAATGCCGTTCTACTGTGCTAACAATATCGTTAATGCGATTCTGTGGGATAAGTCTAATACAGCTAAAGAATCGGGTGTGACGCTTAACTGCGATGCGAGCCTTAGCAATGATATTCCGGTAGATGATGTTGATTTATGCTGTCTTATTGTCAATATGCTTGACAATGCGATAAGGGGAGCAAAAGCGGCGGAAAGCGATAAAAGCATCGGCATAAAGATAAAAGAGGAGAACGGGAGAATATATATTTCCGTTTCAAATTACGCCGATATGCCCGACTTTGAAAGCACAGAGAAACTGCCCAGTACAAAGGCAAACAAAAATCACGGCTACGGCACGGAGATAATACGGAACATAGTGCAGAAATATGACGGCGATGTGCTGTTTACCTGTAAGGATAGGAAATTCAGCACGGCATTGTCAATAAGAATAAAAGGAAAAGATCAAGAATGATAATTTTAATATGTGACGATGATAAAAACTGCCTCGCAAATGAAGAAAAATACATAAGGGATAATACCGATGCGGTACCCGAATGCTTTCTCAGCGGAAAGGAGCTTTTAAAAAGGCTCAGCGCAGGCACGGAGAATATAGCGGCTGTTTTTATGGATATTGAGCTTGACAATTCGGAAAACGGAATTATGGTTGCCGAGCAGATAAGCAATCTGTATCCGGATATACGAATAATATTCCTGACGGCATATTCGCTCAAATACTGTGAGGAGATTTTTCTTGCAGGGAAGAATCTTGTTCCGTTTGCATTGGTTGACAAACAGAATCTTGATGTGAATCTGAAAAGAGCAATGGATAAGCTGAGAACGGCGCTTGATTCCGATAAGGAGAAAAGCAGGATCGCCGTAACGGTTAATTCTGAAACGTTTTTCGTAGAGCCTATGCAGACTTTATACCTTGAGAGCAATGCCCACACCCTTATTATAGTTACATCGGGCGAAAACAAGTCTGTCAGAAGCAAGCTGTCCGATGTACTTGAAGCTTTTCCGCCGTATTTCATACAGTGCCATAAAAGCTATGCGGTAAATATTCATCATATCGTTTCGTATACAACAAAACAGATCGAGCTTGACAGCGGTGTAATAATTCCTGTAAGCCGTAAATTTTCGCTGTCTGTCCGTGAAAAGATGCTCAGGCATGAATGTGGGATATGATAACCGAGATATTCACAACTGCCGACAAGCGACTTTATAAGGCTAAGGCGGCAGGAAGAAATAAGATAATGATAGAATAATAACAGAGCAGTATTATATAAAAATTGCCCTTGCCTGTGAATACAATCCACAGACAAGGGCGTTTTGCTATTTATACAACAATGCAAAAACCAGCATGATCAGAATTAATATAATTATAAACAAAAATGTCATTCCGATTGCTTTTAATTCGTTGCCGCTTATATCTTCTTTATTGCAATTATTATCTGCAGGCACTTTCCTTTTATGAACGGTTGGCGTTTTATTTACTGCCGGCTTGGAATGCTGTTCGGAAAACCCGTCTTTTATAAGCTGTGCGCCGCAATGTGGACAATTGTTATAATAATCGGGTACGATCGAGTCGCAGTATCTGCATTTCATTGATATAGGCTTCCTTGTTTTATATAGTCGGTATCGGCGGCGGAACGGGTCGGCTTACAAGAGAAACAAGCTCTGCAACCGAGTCTGCTCTTGCCCATGAAGCCATACCGTTTTTCCATACGAGCGTTTCGGCAGTAAGCTGACCGTTTGCGGCAAGCTGAGCCATAGTGTTCATATCATAAGGTCCTGTTGTCTGACCGTTTACGGCTATATAATAAGCTGCTGTCGGGATGGGCGGAGGAGCGGCTGCCGCAGACTGAGGCATTGTATTTTGCATTGCCTGATTTGCCGCATTTGCGTTATTCATTCCGTTAATTCCGCTCATAGCGTTGTTCATGGCACCTGCCATATTCTGACCTACTACACCGCCAACAGCCATAGCGGCCATCATTGCGGCAGGATTGAAGCCTGCGCCGCCCTGCCCGCCGAGGTCTACACTGCCGGCACCGTTTGCCCCCATCTGACCGAGAGCCTCTGCGCCCGCTATGCCGACATTTGCCTGTAACTCGGACTGGAATGCTCCGAGGTTTGCACTCTGCGTCTGCTTGTGCATTGCGTACTGTCCTTCCTCACGCTGAACACGGAGCGACTGCTCATAGTTCTCGGCTTCTATACGCTGTTTGTCGTGGATATTTTTGATATTTGCGGCTGTCTGAGCCTGAATTGTATCGCTTGTTACCTTGCGTGTTACCGCCATAAGCTGTTCATATCCGTCGCTCGTCTTATCAATTTCTATAGAGTTGATATCTACACCGGATACGGTAACTCCGAAATTTTCACGAAGTCTTTCTCCTATGTCGTATTCTATCTTGTCGTTGATAAGAGCGATCTTGCTTTCAATCTGGATAACAGGAATGTTATTTTCAGCAGGAGCGGCTGTTACCGCATCTTTGATATACCGGCAGATAGCGTCTTTTATCTGCTTGTTGAAGTCATCTGTTGAGAACTGTGTAAGGCGATGCAGCTTTACAAATTCCCGATAATTTGTTATTCTGAAGCTGACAGTACCTCTTACTGCTACAGGTACGCCGAAGTCCATAAATCTCGGATCGTATACGTCAAAATACGGTATTCCGAACTTTGTCTGAATGATATTCGCTGTATTGATAAAGTATACTTCAGCCTGGAACGGTGTTCCGCCTGCGTAAGCAAGTCCTACTATGCTTGCAAGTACAGGCAGATTGCCTGTGTCGAGCTTTCTGTCGCAAGGACCTTCAATAAAGTCCTCCATAACGCCGTCGGGACGATTATAGACAAATACGGCTACCTCGCCGTCCTTTACACGAAGCGATGAGCCCCAGCGTATTGCATTTTCACGGCTGTTATTGTTAAGCTCCGCACCCGCCGGACGCCACTTCCATATAAGATATGATTGCTCGTCGCAACGTATCTCGTCCATAAATCCGCCTGCTTTTGGTTTACCGAATAATCCCATAATATTTCTCCTTGACAGATTGTAAAAAATATGTTACTTCTTTTTTGCCTTGAACATTCGTGTAAGCATAATGATTGCGCATATAACGGCAACGACCAATATCATAATATATCCGACGCTGTCTTTGTCGGCACATCTCGGAATCAATAGTCCGAAGCAGACGAGCAAGCCGATAGTTGCTATGAATTTAGGAATAGCCGAATCGCATCGTGTCATCGGAGGAACAATTATAGCACCGAGAATAAGGTCAAGCATAGTAACTAACTGTAACGGGCTGAATCCTGAACTGTCAACGTTCTGACAGCAGATTATTACAAGAACAGCAATACTTATCGACCATGCAAGAGTAATGATTACCTGAGGAAGAGAATTACTTATCTTTACAAGAAAACTTCCTGCTTTTTTAGCTGTTTTAACATATTTGTCACGGGTGAGCTTTTTCTTTGCCTGCTCGTATAGCTCGTTGAATTTTGCTTTGTCTGCATCGGCAGTAAGAGCGAGCTTAGCTTTTTGCTCGACCTGTCTGAACTTTACCGCCCATGCGTCACATATATTCTGTTCTGTATTGCCTGTTATGTTTGAGGATGCGAGAATGAAAAATTCAAAATTGCGCGTGTATTTCTCTAACTTTCCAGCTTTTACGAGATTTCCCGTCCATCAAAATCTATGGAATCATCACTTTTCCCTTATAATTTCCCTTATTAGGAAGCTATAAGGGAAAGTGAAAAATATTATTTCCCTAGTTGCTTCTTATCAATTGCTTTGAAGAATGTCTTCTTCAATTCTCGTGGTTTATAGAAAAACTGCTTTTCTGATTTACTCAATCTATTTTCATTTTTCTTTATTTTCAGCAACTCCATACTACAGATAAAATCAGCCGCCTGCAATAAACGATATTTTTGCGGTTCTGCCTTTCGAAACTCAACATTGGAAAAATGAATTGAAAATACCGTATTTAGAATTACACCAAGTTCGATTTGACCATTATCGTAGTATACAATAATTTTGTCGAATTCATCAAAAAACGCCTTATGTTTTCCTATCACGTTTGATATTTCGCGTCCCAACTTACCGGAAAGAGAAATCTTATCCGGTGCTTCTTTTCGATTTACCACAGCCATCTCATATGCAATTGGACTGCTAACAATAAAATTTAACATCTTAAAAAGCAGCTTTCTACGTTCGTCTATAGACAATCCGAAAAACACGTCTTCACTTCTAATAACAGGTCCCGTATGTATATACTCAAAATCAAATCCGGAATTCTTGGTACTATCCTCAAGTTTTTAACATTTGAAGCAATATCATTCTTTTGGTCATGAAACAAAAGCGTTACCAAATAATACGCTGGTCGCTCCGTGATTTCTCCAAAGTCTCCTGATTCATCTATAAATATGCTAAGTTCTTTCATAAACTCCACCAAAACTTACGAGCATAGTAAAAATGGCGGGAAATTCTTCCCGCCTACGGTGGTCCAAAGAGCTTTCGCCCAGACCAAAACTGTAATGCATTACAGTTATATCCTATGCACATAATATCACAAGTATTTCCTTTTTCCAATAGAATTTTAAAATATTTTCATGCCTCGCAGAGCAAAATACACCCTTCACACAAATCTTCGATTTGTACTCCGTGGTATTTCTACTCATATATAAATTAGTCGCTTAAGTAAAAACATTCAGCCATACTGTAATCAGTGCATCGTATACACCATGCGCGATAATAACCGACAACAACGTGCAATTCTTAATTTTAACTCTACAGATACAAAAGATTGCGCCAATAAAACCTGTTAATATTATTTGTCCGATATTTCCGCCCAAGAAATGAAACAAACCAAACAAAATGGACGAACCTATAATCGCACCTACGGCGGAACCGAAAAGTGTTTCTAACTTCTTGTAGAAGAATCCGCGAAAAACAAACTCCTCCACCAGCGCAACTGCACCAATACATTGGATAAAATCATATATATACTGCCATGCATAAATATATATATGTTGATTATTTACCCAGTCACTCATTCCGATCAGATGCGGTATTACTGTAAATACGAATGACATACACAAAGCAATGGCAAGACCAATCAACAACTGATATCCTATCTTCTCTTTGGAAAAACCGTAATCCGACCACTTTTCCTTATTAAATATCACAATACAAAAGGGAACCAATGCAATCGGTAAATATGTTACAATCATCAAAACCATACGAACAACAAGCGGAAGACTCATAAGCACATATTGATTAAATGCATTTACTCCCAACAAACCACCAACCACACCGATGATTGCAATTACCATCTGTATTATTATTTTATTACGTTCCTTCACTTTCATCTTCATCTCTCTCTTTCTTTGTCAGTACTTTCAGACACCATCTCCATTTGCCGCAATGCGGGCATCGCATCATTCTTAACGCAACGATATTCATTCCTACTGTATAGTTAATGAAGCTGGGAACAAAGGTTTCTTCACAATGTAAACACTTATAATATCCAAATGTGCGTCCTCCCTCCATCAGCGCAAGCAAACAAACCGTAAAAACGGCACATGCAATAAACACCAATATACCTTTCGCCGGATTGCTTATTACTTCCGCATATGTATTTACAACAACAATCAGCGTCACAAAAGAAATGATGGATATAAGTCCCATTAACAGAATCAGAATTAATTTCGTTCTGTTCTCTTTCTTTTCTTCTACCAGATGAACCATTTTTTGTTCTGCCTTTTTCATATAATTCTCTTTATCCAAGCGTTCACCCGTCAGCAACTCATTCACCGAAATTCCCAGCGCCTTACAAAGGGGCTGCAACAATGAAACTTCCGGAAATCCTTTGCCGCATTCCCATTTGGAAATTGTTCTGTCACTAATATTAAGAATATCTGCAAGTTGCTTCTGCGTATAATTTTTCTTCTTTCTTTCCTCTGAAATAAACTTACCTATTTTATTCAGATCCATGCTTGTCCTCCTTTCGGGTCTTATTATAACAAAAACAAGCTTTTTTGTCTACAAACGGAGCGTAGAGTTCCGTATTTTAAAGGAATTCTACGCTCCGTTGTGCTAATTCTTTCCCTTGTTTTTTCCCTTATTAGAGGGCGTAACCAAGGGTAAAACGATATAACAAAATACAAGATGTGACGGAAAGGGCACCCACAAAAACTTTAGTATTTTCAGGGTTCCCCGCAATTTTTATAACAAGATATAACAGTTATTAAATCCCTTAAAATACCTCAAGTGAGAATTCAAATATATCTTCCTTTGTATTCGGAACGGGAAAATTTCTGATAAGTGATGTACGCTGTTCGTCTGATGCTGCGTTAGCGAGTGACATAGAGAATTCATGTAAGGATGCCGATGATTTTCCGCCTCTTATTTCATAGCCGCATGACGGACAAGTGGTAACAAAAGCGCCCAGCACCTCTCCGCATGACGGACATTTATGTATTTCGCCTTCAAAAACAGTTTCACGTTTTGAGTTGCCCGCCTGATATGATTGTGAGTTTTCCGGAGAGCCGGAGCTTTGTGCACCGCAGTTCAGACAAAATTTTGCACCGTCCGGTAACTGCGAGCCGCATTTACTGCATATTGCCATATTTTTTTCTCCCTCTGCTTCACGGCTTTATCGGAACTAAAGCCGTTTTTTAATTATGGGTAAAACAAATCAGTCCGTATACCTGTCGGTATCGGGGATTGCATCACATATATCGCCGATGTTGCAGTCAAGATACTCGCAGATACGGAGCAGTACCGATAAAGCCACCTCCTCGTTTTTGCGGAGCTTGGTCATTGTACCTGTCGCTATATTGAGATCTTTTCTGAGCGTCGCCGGGGATATATCTTTTTCAATTAGTCTGATCCATAATTTCTTATAGCTGATTTTCATGAAAACATACCTTTAAAGGTATGCCTGATCACTTAGTATTATACACTGTACAATTCAAAAAGTCAACAGATTTCAGCAAATTTATAGATAAAATTCGCAACTTCTTGCGAATTTTCCGGTTCCGACGGAAAATTCGTTATTGTTGACACTGAAAAATTATTCGGTTACAGCTATAAGAAAAATGATCGGGCAGACCTTGTTCATATCAAGTAAAGAGTACGTATTCCGGTGCAAAGGATTTTCGTACTCTAAAGTCGGCTCAAATACATATAATTATTTAATTCTAGTATACCATAAAAAAGCGATAAATTCAATAGCCCATATGCCATGATTGTGACATACGGGCTGAGATTGTACCGGCAACAGAGATTTGCATTAAGCTGTGGCAATTCATAGCATACACCATATTTGAACCATTTTGCAAGAACCGATGTACGCTTATGCCGTTTGAAAAAACCGCCCTGCTTTCGCAGGGCGGTTTTCGCTTAAAACTGTGCTGTTGTTACGTTTGATTCGCTGTTTGCAGAATCGGCAGTGTCGTATTCGTCCGACAGGTTATCCTCTATCCACTTAGCCATCATCAGCGGTGAAAGTATGATGTCCATAGTCTTCTGTTCACCGTCGCTGACGCTTTCCATAGTAACTATCTCTCCCTTTTCACGTCCCTCACTGCCTATTATATCGTAGGTCAGCTGACAACGGTACTTGATGGAGCAGAGCAGGAATTCGGGAGGAATAACCTCACAGCTTGCAATCTCGTCAAGCCATACGAAAGGACTCATTCCGCCTATGCTTATATCCTCGATAATCCAGCCGCTTGCCGCATAGGAATCGTTAGCGCACATATAAAGAGAGAATTTGAACTTTTCTTCTCTGTCGTCCTTGAACAGACCGACTTCAAAGCTCTTTATAACGTAGTTGTTTATAATGCTTGATTCAAATCCGCAGCAGGAGCAGGTTCCGCCATAGCCGAACATCGTGCCGTTAATATCCTTTGCAAAATAGTTGCGGTAAACACGCAGGTTTGAAAGGCTGCGGAGCGACTTGTATCTTGTACGCAGGTACTGAAGCTCCTCAGCGGTAATTGACGGCAGAGGCTTATAGTAGTACGGAATCTGGTCAAGAAGTACCTGGTTCGGTTCTTCGGTGCTTGAGTAGAACTGGCTGAGAACGTTGTTGTTCTCGCCTACCAGCAGATATTCGACATATTTTGCAAATTCGGGTTTGGTGCAGTCGTCACGGAGTATAACATACTTTGTGATGCTCTGACGCTCCTCATCGCTTATCGGGTCGTTTATATCTATGATACGGATAATCTTGTCTTTTTCGCCGAGAAGTGCGATACGGGGAATTTTAAGGTCGCAGATATAAAGGTTAGGCATTGTTGCCGATACCTTTTCGTCTGTCAGATTGCTCTCACGCAGAAGGCTCATAAGCGAAGCCTTTTCGAACGAATAGCCGGACTTCATGAACGGGAAGTCGAATACACGTCCGTTGAACATTCCGCAGTTGATAAGCGCATAAACGTCGCCGATTATCTCAAGAAGGTCGGCGTTAGTGATACTGCTCGGTATCATGAACTGTTTGCCGTATGCGGCAAATCTGAACTTCTTGTTAATATCAAGCTGGAGCGTGATGTCACTGCCCTGCGATTTCATCTCACGCAGGAAGGTCATAGTATCCTTGCCCTGTGTGAAGCTGTTTATCAGCATATTTATGACTTCGTTGTATATCTGGTGATTCTCGAAGCTGTTCTTGTGCGCCACAATGCAGTCATAAGCCCGCTTGAGATTATGCACTGTCATTCTTGCAACGTCGAAGTTATGGGTGATGTCACGGTAGTGGACGTTGAACTGGAAGTATCTCATTCCTATCTTATAATCCTGACCGTACATCGTATCGAACAGACCGAGCGCTCCGATAAGTGCGTCCTCATCGGCAACAGCGTCATTTATAACATACTTGCCGAGCTTAAGGCTGACTATACTTCTGAAGCCGAAGCTCAAATCGAAGTCTTTGATAGCGGGATTCCTCTCACTGTCAAGAACGTATGTATTACCGTCAAAGTTGAAGTTGTAGCAGAACTCTCTGCCTTCCTCGTCACTGTCCTCGTCAACCCACTTATAGCTTGCCATTATGATGTTTTCGGGCATATCCGATACATCCTTACGCATCTTGACAAGCTCGTCTTCGATATACTCTGTAAATGCCGAGCCGTTCTCATGCTCCTGCTTTGAAACGTGGTCGGTGAGCGAGAAGAAACCAATCTCTTTTACTTCGGAATACGGCATAGCCTCGCTTTTTCCGGGCAAAAGCAGTGAGATGCTGTTGTGAAAAACACTGCGCAGATCGCCTACCATAACGCTGGTAGAAAGATAATTGCTGAAGAATTCAAACACATAGTGCTTCGGACGCATATAATATTTGTCTGAATTCGTTCTCGGCAGCAGCTCGATAACGAAATAGCGTGAATACTTTTCAATCATATATTTGAGATCACGGTTTATAGCTTCCGAAACCTCCTCCTCACATTCGTGGCGGATGCCTGTTCTGTGAGTGGTAATATATGAGTTCGGCACACTGATGAAGAATGCCGACAGCTTTTCCTTGATGAAATCTTCTCCTGTTGACTTGATAAGACCTGTCAGCTCATAAGTGGAGAAGTAGTTATATTTATCAAGCAGGACTTTTACCAGCGTGTCACGCTTTGCGGAAGAAACCGCAAACGGAATAAGATATACAAAGCCCTCGTTTTCGTGCCAGATAAATTCGATAACGCTTTTGCCGTTCTGTAAGAAACGCACTGTCGGGTCATCGTCCGGTGTTTTCTGATAACGGATAACCTTATATACCGCAAGAGGCTTGCCCATATCCATAACGGCAACATTGAACGTGCGATTGGGATTTTCCGCTTCACCGAATCTGCCAAGCTGCTTTTTTCTGATAAATGCAAAGCAGAATTCGACAAGATTTATATATTCTCCCTTGTGGATAGTGAGGTTTACGAGGTTTTCCTTGATCTTAGCCTGTTCTTCTTCGGAAACCTTGAAAACGATCTCTGTACCCTTGAAAACGGGTGCGGTAAGGTTAAGTTCTCTTATCTTGAGAATACCCGCATCGTTTACTATTCTGAAATTGAAGTTGTTCGAACGCAGCTTCAGCCACTCAACGTTCATAAATACGCTCTTTGAGCCTACGCCGAAACGGCCTTCACGGGATTTGTCGCCGTCGCTTCTGCCGATACTGAGATAATAGAGTATCTGCTCAAGCGTAAAGCCGTCCTCGTTGTATGTGAGCCTTACTTCGCCGTCCTGCTCAAAGTTGAAAAGAACCTTGATGTCGGGGTCGGAGTAGTAACAGCCGAATGTGTTCTGTAACAGCTCTCTTATTATTGATTCCTTCGGATAGTCGCTTACGGACAGCGAAGCGTTATACGGTGTGCGTCCGCCGAATACCGAGTTGAAGTAGTCTTTGAACGGGGTGCTGTCGGCTTCGCCTGTGTAAAGCAGGTTCTGCATCTTCATCAGCGACTGTTCCATCACTTCACGGTTCTCGTTTGCGTGCGCCTGATAAAAATCGCCTAAAAGCCCCGCAATTTCTTCGTTACGAAAAGCCTCCACCTTACATCACTCCCTCGTTATATTTTTTCATGAATTGTCTGAATGTTTCCTGTATCATAAAGTTATCGGTAAGATAACGCCAGGAGTTGAGAAGCACAGGCATCTTTACCGTATCAGGCAGCATATTTACGCATAAACGCAGTTCTGCGTTCTTGTTATCTGTGATAAAGTTCTCAAAAGCCTTTTGAGCGGCTTTTATGCCCGCCGAAATATCAAGCGTGGAGCATTGCTCCTTATATGAATGGTACTGCTCGCTGTACAGACATTCCTCAAGCGCCGTTCCGCCGAGCGCAACGATATGCTGCTGATCGTCCAGGTATAGCAGTGCTCCGCTGAAGCGTTCCAGCGCTTCCTTTATCATAGGCTTCAGCACCTTTTCTTCTGTGGAGGTGTTTTCCTTTATTCTGCTTTCAAGACCGAATGCACGGTAGATTTTATCCAGCTTCAGCTTTGTATATTCGTGCGTCTTTGCCGCAGAGGAAATATCTATAGAGGGTGAAATGTTGTAATCGCCTTTGAATTGCGTTATTACATCGTGACAGTTTGAAACCTCGCCTGTGTAGGAGCAGACGTACTGCAGATCCCGTATAGCGTCGGTTATAAGCTGTGCGGCATTAGGAAGGTCGAAAAGCACGTTTCGTCCGGGAAGCCCTGCTACAATGCTCTTGTATATCTTTCCGAACAGGACCTTTGACAGCATTCTTGCGTCAAACAGATTGTTCTTGTCGCACATAACTATAAATTCTCTTGATTGTTCGTTTCTGCCTCCGTGACGTGCGGCACGCTGTTCAAAGATAACAGGGCTGTCGGGAAGCTCATAGTTGAATATATGGGTAAATCTCTTTACCTGAGGGTTTATCGAGCCGATTTTGTCAACTGTAATCACTACTCTTGCGTTGTCACGCACATCGTTTGTGAAATTATCGTAGCGTGTGTTGAATATGTCGCCTCTGTCGATTTTCAAAAGACCGTTTATATTAGGATAAAGAGCGGATATAACTTTCTTCAGATACTGGATGGTCGAGCCGGTAACACAGTAAACGACTGCTCTGTTTTCTGAGCTTTTCAGCACCTCGTCCAGCTTTGTAAGGAAGCAGTCGAGCTTCTTGTCGACCTGACGAAGCTCCTGCACATCAGCTATATTATAGGAGGGCTTGGTGTAGGTTTTCTTTGCTTCCAGTCCGTATTCCTCAAAGACGTTACCGCCCTGCGCATAAAGAGGAAGGCCTGTCTTTATGTCGATAAGACGTCGTGAGTTCGAGATAAAATCCTGCGGGAATTCATATTCGAGCATCACAACATTTCTTGCTACCTCGCCGTTATAGACCGATTTGTCGAAATAACGCATTACCGGAGTGTAGGGGTTGAAGCATATTGATTTTTCGTCAAAGCTGATGTCATCGACCGCATTGGCTTTATTTTCGTCGGCAAGCAGTGTCTTGACAAGTGACTTTATCTCATCGTAGCTCTGGTGATAACCGCATGGTACGGGGCTGAGAATAACGAGCTTGTTCGTTTTTGCTTTCAGATGCTCCGTATAAAGTCCGCACTTTATACCCGATGTGCTGAGGCCTGCGTCTATTATCACAAGGTCCCATGTAAGACCTGCGTCCGCAAATTTCTGCATCAGAGGATTGTCCGCCTCAAGCGCTTCTTCGGCGATTATATATGTATTTGACGCTTTTTCGTTAAAATATGTGATAGCCTTAGACGAGCCGGAGATCATCTTGAAGTCAACGCCGTTACCTGTTACGACACAACGGTACCAGCTGTGCATAAGGTGCCTGGGGCATATCAGCAGAATGTTCGGTGTCTGAACCTCAAGCACCGTATCAAGTATACCTATCTGAGCCTTTGTCGCTTTATCCGAGCCGTATTCGTCAAGGACAAGACAAAAGCCGTATTTATTTAATTTTTCGTGAAAAGAACAGCTTATCGCACTTATGTCCTTGCCATAATACGATATCCATTTAATCTCTTCGGTATTCAACAAATCACCCTCCGCTCTCCTGCATCTGCCGACGCAGATTAAATAATATAACTATTATAATACATTTGAGCATTTTTTACAACAGATATTTCACATTTTATAGAAAATAAATAAAAAATGAAGTGGGATTTTAGCAAAAAACAACAAACGTATTTCCGGATTTATAAAAACATTATTAAGAAAAAAAGTCAGTAATTCTTGGGTTTCGGTTCGACTTTACTTGACAAAAGCCGATAAATATAGTATTATACTGATATATGTAAAAGGGGAGTGGTGCGCTTGTATTTCGGTAGTGTCAGATTTTTTAAGCATCTTATTCTGACTGTAACGGCATTACTGATAATAGTGCCTACGGTGCTTTGTATATTGCTTGCGGTTGACAACGGCAAAAAGTCGGATGAGATAGACAGGCTGAATTCTCAGCTTTCTGCACAGTCGCAGGTGTCACAGACATCGGACGATCAGAGCAGAACGTCTTCGGCGACAGAAAGCTCCGACAGTGTTAAAGCGGAGCCTTCTGTGACCGAAAGCGTAAAGCCGGAAACATCGGCGGCTCCCGAAACATCGGCGGCTGTCCCGGAAACCACAAAGGCGCCTGAAACAACGCCTGCTTCATCATCGGCGGTTGAAAGCACTGACAGTTCCGTGTCCTCCGGTGCGGACAGCTATACTTCACTTTTCCCGACGCTGTATGCAGATAAATATGACGGCGAATATGAAAATAGCGAAAACACCGTTTATCTTACATTTGACGACGGCCCTTCTGTGCTTACGGAAAATCTGCTTTATTATCTGAGACAGGAAAACGTCAAGGCTACTTTCTTTGTAGTTCCCGAAAGAACAGAGTATTGCTATTCGTTACTGAGAGAAATAAGCAATGCGGGACACACGATAGGAATACATTCCGCATCTCACGATTACGAAAAGATATACGCATCGGTTGACGCATTTCTCGAAGATTTCAACGAAGCGTATGAGATAGTCCTTGAGGCTACGGGCAAAGCACCCGACATTTACAGATTTCCCGGCGGCAGTGTGAACGATTATAACGAAAAGACCCGTGATGATATTATCGCAGAGATGGATCGCAGAGGTTTTACATATTTCGACTGGAACGTGGACAGCAACGACTGGCAGGGTTACGGCTGGACAACACTGTACACAAACGTTTTAAAAGACGCTGAGGAATTTTCCTCGCCCGTGATACTTTTCCATAATACAGGCGACCGTGATAATACGGTGCTTGTGATAGAGGATATAATCAAGGCGCTTAAAAACAAAGGCTATAAATTCGGCAGTCTTTCTCAGAAGATAAAGCCGGTTCAATTTTAAATTCTGATTTCAAGAAAGGGATAACAATGGGAATCAAGGATAATTTCACACAGGCTATGAAGGAGCTGACGAATCCCAGACCGTCTGACGCTCGTAAAGAGGTCAGGGACGTTGCCTCATACATGAATGATACTGCCGACGCACAGCCGACAGAACCTGTACAGGCCGTACAGAATACTCAGCCGTCCGAGAACGAACAGCCCGAACAGCAGGCACAGCAGAGCGTGAACCCCGAAACAGCCGGCGACAGCTTTACACAGCAGGAGCAGGCACAGGATTTTTCACAGAGGATAGCCCGTGATATGAATGAACAATACACTCAGAGCAACTCGTTTGATCAGAATGTACGCAGTGATGCTTTTACGCAGACACCTCAGAACAACGGATTCACAGGCGGTCAGAACGGATTTGCACAGAGCGGTTCAGACAATGGCGGCAACAATCCTTTTATGAGCGGTATGAGGGCTGATAATCCGCAGGAAATGACCGTTATATCCAAAAACACTATGATAGACGGTAATGTGCGCTCGTTTGCAGATATGAAGATTGACGGCAATATTAAGGGTAACGTTGAAACGACCAAGAATATAACTATAAACGGCAAGGTTGTAGGCGACCTTACCTGTGACAATATCAGTATGAAAAATTCGGCTGTACAGGGTAATGTACGTCTTAAAGGACAGGCTGTAATGGCTAACGATTCTATGCTGATAGGCGACCTTTCATCACAGGTGGCACAGCTCAACGGTAAGATAAAGGGCAATATCGAGATTTCGGGCAAGATAATGCTTGACAGGGATTCTGTTATAATCGGTGATATAAAGGCAGGCTCGATTGCGATTTCCGACGGTGCGGTTATCAACGGCTTTGTTACCACAACTTATCTTTCAAAGGACGAAAGTGCCAACATCTTCCCCGAAAATATCGCACTCGGAGATTAAGCATAAAAATATTGAAGCCCTGCATTGCGGGGCTTTTATTTGACTTTATCTGAAAAGGAGGTTTTGCAATGACGCAGAACAACGAAACAAAGGTACTCACACCCGAGCAGATCGAAAATAACAAACAGCAGATAATAGATATTTACAGAAATTGCGTTAAAAGAGAAGGCTCGGATAAACTGCTCGACTATCTTATAAACAAGAGCGATTTCTTTACAGCCCCCGCAAGCACACGTTTTCACGGTGCGTATGACGGAGGACTTGCACAGCATTCTCTGAACGTTTATAAATGCTTCAAGGCTTATCTTGAAAGAGATCGTGTCCGTGAGCTGTATAATCTCAATGCAAGCGATGAAACGATAGCAGTATGCGCTTTACTTCATGATATATGCAAGGTCAATGTCTACACAAGAGGCACAAGAAACGTGAAGAATGAAGAAACGGGTCAGTGGGAAAAGGTACCGACATTCTTCTTCGATGACGGATTGCCTTACGGTCACGGCGAGAAGTCCGTTTATATGATAACGGGCTTTATGCGTCTTACCCGTGAGGAAGCCTTCGCTATACGCTATCATATGGGATTTTCGGGCGAAGAAAATGCAAACAACGTGGGAAAGGCATTCGGAATGTTCCCTCTTGCGTTTGCTCTCAGCACAGCCGATATGGAAGCTACATATTTTCTTGATTGATAATACGCAATAATATAAAAGAGCAGTCGCTGTCACACGATTGCTCTTTTTGTTATGATGCTCGCTTAGAAATTAATAACCCCTAAATGCTCCAGCAGGATTTTAGTACCGATAAGTATCAGTATGATGCCCCCTGCAAGCTCCGCCTTCGACTTGTACTTTGTGCCGAATACATTTCCGACCTTCAGACCTATCGCTGACAGAATAAAAGTTGTTGCTCCGATGAACAGGACGGCCGCAGCTATATTTACATCGGGAAGAAGCGCAAAGGTTATGCCGACAGCGAGCGCATCTATGCTTGTCGCTATCGCAAGCAGCAGCATTGTCTTGAAGCTGAATGATGCATCGAGTTTTTCCTCGTCCTTTGAAAGCGCTTCTCTTATCATATTTCCTCCGATAAAGCACAGCAGCACGAATGCTATCCAGTGGTCAACGGCTGTGATATATTGCTCAAAGGTCGAGCCGAGAAGATAACCCACAGCAGGCATCAATGCCTGAAAACCGCCGAACCAAGCGCCTATTATCAGATAATGCTTAGCTTTAAGCTGTCGCTCGGACAGCCCCTTACAGACGCTCACCGCAAATGCGTCCATCGAAAGTCCCACAGCAATCAGAAATAATTCCAACAGTCCCATAATTTATCCTCCGGTGTTTTATCTTAGGCAATACCGCATAATTATTGTCGTGCGATTGCGCAGTCAGATTTTTCGTCAGA
>ERZ834722.1718-NODE-1718-length-19704-cov-11.669093_pt1 | contig 19704 bp, 14 predicted proteins | sample MGYA00519576_ERZ834722 | MGnify/ENA primary metagenome ERZ834722 (study PRJEB31850, sample SAMEA3708759) | human gut metagenome | biome: human gut; feature: human-associated habitat; material: faeces | place: China | collected 2014 ...
ATTAGAACCTGAATCTAACGCGTCTGCCAATTCCGCCATATCCGCATATTCTGTTGTGTTCCTGCGCCGTTGCGCCGGGAACGATAGTTATTATACCAGATGCAGCAGAATTGTCAAGCACTTTTTTGAAAAACTTTTCATCTTTTTGGAAAGGATCATACTTTCGTAAAAAAAGCTGTCGTAGGCTGTAGTTCCGGTCAACATAGTGTCGCACCGGGTATCCTGTAAGCGTTTTTGCGGTGCCTTGCGTGCGCTGTGCGCGGTTTTGGATTTGACAGGGTTTTCGCGGCGATGTAGAATAGAGGTACTGTTTTCTTACAATTATATAGAGGAGCGTTTTGCCATGCTGTATTTTGAAAACGACTACTGCGAGGGTGCACACCCCGCCATTCTGCAAAAGCTGACCGAGACCAACTTTGAAAAGGTCTCCGGCTACGGCACCGACCCCTACTGCGCCAGCGCCCGCGAGAAGATCCGCGCCGCCTGCGCCTGCCCGGAGGCCGATGTGCAGTTCATCTCCGGCGGCACCCAGAGCAACGCCATCGTCATCGCGTCCATGCTGCAGCGGTGGCAGGGCGTGGTGGCTGCTGCCACCGGCCATGTAGCCGGGCACGAGGCCGGTGCCATCGAGTATACCGGCCACAAGGTCATCACCCTGCCCCAGCACAACGGCAAGCTGGACGCTGCCGAGCTGCGGGCACTGGTGGCCACCTTCTACGCCGACGACAACCACGACCACATGGTGTTCCCCGGCATGGTGTACATCTCTCACCCCACCGAGTACGGCACCCTGTACACCAAGGCGGAGCTGGAAGCCCTGCACGCTGTGTGTCAGGAGTACAAGATGCCGCTGTTCCTCGATGGTGCACGGCTGGGCTATGGTCTGGCTGCCGAGGGCACGGACGTGACGCTGGCCGACCTTGCCCGGCTGACCGATGTGTTCTACATCGGCGGCACCAAGGTGGGTGCGCTGTGCGGCGAGGCTGTGGTGTTCCCCCACGGCGCACCGGCGCACTTTATGACCATGGTCAAGCAGCAGGGCGCACTGCTGGCAAAGGGGCGGCTGCTGGGCATCCAGTTTGACGTGCTGTTCACCGATGGCTTGTATTTCTCCATCAGCAAAAACGCCATTGCCACCGCCAACCGCCTGAAGGCCGGTTTTGCGGCAAAGGGCTATCGCTTCTTTATGGACTCCCCCACCAACCAGATCTTCCTTGTGCTGGAAAACACCCAGCTGGCTGCGCTGGAAGGCAAGGCAAAGTTCGGCTTCTGGGAAAAGTTCGACGACACCCACACCGTGGTGCGCATCGCCACCAGCTGGGCCACCCACATGGACGAGGTGGAAGCGCTGATCGACCTGATGTGATCCTGCGCCCCTTTCGGGGGGGGGTATAACGATTTGAATGCCCTCCGCGTTGCTCTGGGCATTTTTAGCGGAAAAACATTTATAATTCTGGGACAGCGGAGCGTCTGCGGACGCTCCGCTGTCCCGTTTTCACGGAAAGGACTGCTACGGAAAACTGGCTGGTTGCCGTCACGGCTCCAATCGTGAAAAGAGGCTCAGGAGCACCTGTCGGCGCTTCTGAGCCTTTTTTATCCTTCTTCTGTATTCCACGGCTGCGGGGTGCTTTCCACCGACTGACCGGGGACGGCAAGGGCGCGCTCCATCAGCAGGGCAAGGTAGGCGTCCTGCAAGGCGTCTGCCAGCGGGTACACCTCTGCCCCGCCGGCAAGATAGCCCTGCATCCTGTCCAGAAAACAGGCGATGGCGGTCTCGTCCTCGTTCAGCCCCGCCTGCGCGGCGGCAGCTGCCAGCGGGTCGGGCAGCGGGGTCAGTTGACGGCACACCGGCTCCCCGGCGGCATCCAGACAGCGCAGGGTGTCATCGAACACTTCGCCCCGCTCTCCCTGCACACTGGTGTGGGTGCTGCGCAGATAGGAGTGGTACTGCACGCCGTTAAAATCCAGAAACGCTGTGCCGCCGCCCGCAAATTCCAGCGTGTGCTGCTGCAAGGTCTTTTCCACCAATGCGCCGTTATGCACCGCACCCCAGCGGGAATCCGTTTCGATGATCTTTTCCGTCCAGCTGCGTCCGGTCACCCGCACCGGCTGCTGCCCGGCGTTCAGGAACTGCCGCGCCAGACTGACCGCGTGGTAGCCGTGCGCCACCGACAGCCGGGCAAACTGCGGCGTGCCCAGTGCGCCGCTGCGCACTGCTGCCAGCCGTTTTGCCAGCGTGGGGTACAGCCAGTACTGTTCTGCAACCTGCAGCTTTGCGCCCTGCCGGTGCAGCTGCCAGAGGGCGCGCAATGCGTCCTCCTCCAGCGCCGCCGGGGTCTCGCACAGCACGGCAAAGCCCCGGGCAAGCCATTCGGTGCTGACGGCGGCGATGGACGCTTTATTCACTGCCACCACCACGAAATCCGGGTGCAGGGCAGCGCACTGCTCCGCCGAGGTGCTTACCGGCACGCCGTACTCCCGGTGCATTTTTTCGGCCTTTTCCTCGGTGCGGCAAAGCATGGCGCACAGCTCGAACCGTTCCGGCAGCGCCTGCGCGATGCGCCAGTAAAACAGCGACCGCCAGCCGGAGCCTACTACAATAAACCGCAGTTTAGCCATTTGCCTGTTCCTCCTGAATATGCTTTTGCAGCTCCTGTTCAAACCGGTCTGCGTCCAGCGGCAGGGTGATCTTCTCCCCCAGCCATGCGGACAGGTAAGCCGCGTCGGTCAGTTCCAGAGCCCGCACGCCCTCCACGCCGGGGGCGGTCAGGGGCGTGCCGTGCAGGATGGCGTCCGCAAAGTTTGCCAGCATCTCCGGGTAAGGCTCGGCCTGCGGCGCGAACTGCTCGGTGGTGGTGGTCTCGGTGAGCTGCTGGCGCTCGGTGCAGTCTGCGGTACGGCGGTAGGTCTCGGTGTCCGGCGTGTAGGTGTGCAGGGTGAGGGTGTCCTCTTCCAGCAGGGCGGTGCCCTTGGTGCCCACGATCTCCAACCGCTCGGTGTAGCTGCCCTCGCCGGTGGAAAGGATAAAGGTTGCCGTGCGCTGCTGCGGGTACTCCATGAGCAGGGTGGCTTCATCGTCCACCATGAAATCGTTATACTTTCCGTAGGGGATCACAGCATAAATACTGGTCGGCATCCCGAACAGCCACTGCCAGATGTCCAGAATGTGCTGGCCCTGATTGAGCAGCGCGCCGCCGCCCTCCCCTGCCCAGCTGGAACGCCAGCTGCCGGAGCGGTGGTACATCCATGTGCGGAAGTAGCGGCTGTTTTCCAGCTGCACCCGCTTGATCTCGCCCAATGCCCCATCATCCAGTAATTTTTTAAGCCGCATATACTTTTTGTAGCGGCGCTGATGGAACATCATGGCGAAAACAAGGCCGCTTTTTTCGGCGGCGCGGTTCATTTCCAGTGCCGGTGCCAGCGCGTTTGCGCTGGGCTTGTCGCACAAGACGTGCTTGCCGTGGGCAAAAGCCTGCATCACCAGCGCCGGGTGGGTCTTGTGCGGGGTGACCACCAGCACGGCGTCAAACTCTTCTGTGTGGTCGTACAGCGCCTCGGCGCTGGAGCACACCCGCACCGTATCCGGCAGGGTATCCTTTGCCCACTGCTGCGCCCCGGCGCTGCGGCAGACCACGGCGGTCAGACGCAATGCCCCCGCCTTTCCCTCTGCGATCATCTGGGCATACTTGCGCCCCATGACCCCGGTGCCAATAACGGCTGCGCGTACTTCCTGCATGATGCTCCCTCCTGTTTTTCCACAATGCGTTTTGTTATAGGGGAAAACTGCCTTTCACCCCTTCAGGTTTGCTTCAATGGCGGCTTTATCCAGTGCCTCGCCGATGACGATGACTACCTCCTGCCCCTGCGGGATGGGCGCAAGGGTGCAGCCGGCGGCGGTGGCGTTCAGCTCCAGCCAGCCGCCTGCCGGGGCGGGCGCAAAACCCTTGACCCGCAGCACCTGCCCGCATTCCGGTGCGTTGAACAGCCGCTGTGCGGCGGCCTGCAGCTGCTGTGGGGTGAGGTGCAGTTCCAGAAAGCAAAGGGAGGTAAAGGCCGCGTGCTGGTCAAAATGCAGCTTTTCGCAGCTGGCCTGCCGGTAGCCGCAGGCGGCAAGGGCGGCAAGGTCGGCATCGGTCAGGGCAGCCCAGTCCTTGGCAAGGATCTCCCCTGGCGCAAAGCGGCGGGAAGATTTTGCGGCTTCCAGTGCACGCTCCAAGTGGGCAGCGGCGGCGGCACACTGGGCGGGCGCTGCCAGCTGGGCGCGGCTCAGCAGCACGCAGCCTGCGTTCATGGTCTCGGACGCCAGCAGGTACTCTGCCTGCGGCGAAAGCGTTTCCGGCAGAAGGGCGTCCACAACGGCAATGACGCTGCCCAGCTGATACCACCGGTCCAGCGGGTCGTCCCGCAGGATATCGAAAAACTCGTCCACATCAAAGATGCCGCTGGGCTCCACCACCACCCGGTCAAAGCCGCGCATGGCCATGGCGATGAGTTTGGTGCGCATCCGGCGCTGGTGGGTGTCGCAGTCGCAGCCGCCGCTGATGGTCTCCACATCGCAGCCGGGGCCCAGCACCTCCTGCACCAGCATGGCGTCCACGTTCACCGCGCCAAAGTCGTTTTCCAGAATGCACACCTTATGCCCCTGCTGTACCAGATACCGCACATAGCGGCGCAGAAAGGTGGTCTTGCCTGCGCCCAAAAAGCCGGTGATGAGATCCACCTGTACCATATTTTTCTACCTCCGTTGCAAAAGCCCTCCCTGCGCCGCAGCGCCCGGGAGGGCTTGTTTTTTTAATCTTTTGCCCGGCGCTGTAACTCCTGGATGATCGCCACTGCCTCCGGCGCGATCGCTCCCGGCACAATGGCCGGGCGTGCCAGAAAATAGCCCTGCAAAAGGTCTGCGCCCAGCTCGACGACCGTGCGCAGCTCGGCGGCGGTCTCCACGCCCTCGGCAACGATCTTCATGCTGCGGGGGTGGGCGTAAGCCACCACATTGCGCAGGATCTGCTGCTTGTCCGGCGAGGTGTCGATGCCACGGATGATGGTAATATCCACCTTGACGAACCGGGGTGCAAGCTGCAATAGCGTATTCTCGTTGGAATAGCCGCTGCCGTAATCGTCCAGTGCAAACATCCCGGAAAAGCCCGGTGCATTGCGCTTTCTCTCCAGTGCTTCGTAGTCGATTTCTTCCTCTTCGGTGATCTCGACGACCATGCGGTGGCACAGCTCGTGCCAATGGCTGTTTATATATTTGCCGTCCTCATGCGACAGGCAGGTGTTGGCGATGGAGTTGACAAAGAGCATGGCATCCTCGGACACACTGCCCGCCCGGCACAGGCTGTCGAAGGTCTCCAGCGCCTTGGTAAAGGTGATGCGCTCGATCTCGTACAGTGCCCCCTGCTCCCGCGCCAGCTTCATGATGGTGGCCGGGGAGCGCAGGGTGGGCAGGTCGGAGCGCATCAGCGCCTCGTAGGCGACTACCCTGCCGCTGCGTGCCGAGAAGATGGGCTGGAAGCAGTAGAACACCTGCGCATTGCTGAGCAGCTGCCGGAACTCCCTGCGGGTGCGCTCGGCGTAGGCTTCGCGGTTGTACACCCCGATGTCGAACTCCTCCACCCGGCCCTTCTCCGAATGCTTGACCTGATACATGGCAAAGTCGGCGTATTTTTTCAAAGTCTCCCAGTCCTGCCCGTCGTCCGGGTACCACGCAATGCCGCCGGAAAGGCTGATGTGCAAAGCGTTGCCGCTGGGCAGCAGCGCCACGCTCTGCCGCATGGCATTGGTCAGGCAGTCGATCTTTTCCCGCACTGCGTCCCGGCTGCGGTAGCCGTGGAACAGCACAAGGAACTCATCGCCGGAAAGGCGGGCGCACACCGTCCCGGCGGGGGTATTGTCCCGCAGGCACTGACCGGTGCGGCGGATGTACTGGTCGCCCCAGTCGTGGCCGTAGGTATCGTTGATGTGCTTGAGGTTATCCAAGTCCATCATCATCAGCGCCGCCACGCCCATGCGCTCCGGCGCGGCAAACAGCTCGGTGCACACCCGGTTGAAGGCCTGCCGGTTGTACAGCCCGGTCAGGATATCGTGATCGCGCTCGTGCTCGATGCGCTTGCGTTCCAGCACAGCGGCGGTCACGTCCTCGGCAAGGCCGATCTTGGCGTGCCCCTCGATGGTGCTGCGCAGCATGATGTACCGCACGCCGTCCGGCTGCTGAATGGTCAGCAGCTCGTCGCCCTCGGCGGTGTGGTCACAGGGATTCTTTTCCCGGATGCCCTTGAGCACCTCCTCGAACCGGCGCACGCTCAGCGGCTCGCCCTGCATCTCGGGCTTGCCCAGCAGGGAGAAGAAATTATCGGTCACAAACACGCTGCCGGTGTCGGTGCGCAGCTCGTAGCCGCCGATCTCCACACTGGCCATATCCATGATGCGCAAAAACTTGGTGGAGTTGGTCACCAGCTCCTTGTTCAGCTCGGTAATGGTCTCGGCAAAGCGGTCCACCTCCCGGATGGCGGTGCGGGACAGGCGGGGGAAGGTCTTTTTCTCCTGCGCGTCTATCACCTCGCGGTACAAACGGTTGATGGGTCTGGCCAGCCGTGCCGAGACCAGCAGGCTGCCCAAAACGCTCAGCACCAGCGTGATCGCTATGGTGGTCAGCAGCACCTCGCGCACCCGGCTGGAAAAAGCCAGCAGCACCGACTGTTCCATGGTACCCGCCAGAAACCACTTTTCGGCGGCAAAGGGCGCGTTGCGGTTATACACCTGCAGCGGCTCCAGCACCATATAATAGCGCTTATCGTTCAGCTCCACCCAGTTGCCGCCGTTGCCATCGCTGCGGCAGTTCAAAACGCCCAGCGGTGCATCTGCCGTTACCAGATCCTCGCCGGAGGTCACGGTCTTGCGCAGGGAGAGCACGCCGTCCGTCAGCGCATCATCGGTAGTGGTCACGATAAAATAGGTGCCTGCCTTGTCCTCGTCCAGCTCGGTGAAGGGCAGCTTTGTCTGCAGATAGTCCGTGAGCAGTTCCACGCCCACCACGCCGTATACCGTGCCGTCCGGCAGGATCAGCGGCATCGAGTAGGCAATGGCGTGCCGGTCGTCCCCTGCCAGACAGTAGGAGTTGGTGGTCCAGCGGCCATAGCTTTCCGCCGAAAGGCCGGCATCGCTCTTATACGCGGTCTGAAATACCGTGCGCAGGATGCCGCCCTTGGTATCTCCCTGATAGGGGAAAGCGGGCTGCCAGCCCTTATCCGTGCCGATGGCCAGCTCTTTTACCACTGTGGCGCTGGCGCGTTCCAGCAAAAGGTCGCTGTTGCGCTCCGAAGGGCGGGCGTCCGGGTCCATATCCCGCAGGTAGATGCCGGGCATTTTTTTGCCCACCTCGCAGGTGTCCAGATCATGGGTGTTCAGGATGAGAAAGATGCCGGTCACCTGCTTTGTGCGCAGGGTGTCCAGAAGCTGCGGGGCAAGCGCTACCAGCAGGGCATCGCTCTGTTCGCTGCCGTTATCCAGCGTGTCCAGCGAGATATCGCCGCTTTTCAGCAGCTGCTGGGTGGTGGCGGTGATCTGCTCGCTCAGCTGCTCCAGATCCTCCGCGTTCCGCAGGATCTCCTGCACATAGCTGGCGCGGTTGCGCACCCGCATGGTAAGCAGATCCTTGGCGTTTTCGTCCAGCTGCTCGGTCACGTTGATGGCAAGGATGCTGGCGACCGCCATCAGCAGCTCCACCGCCAGCACCAGCATCATGGTGGCAAAAATATTGTAGAACACGGTTCTTTCCGGTCTGTTTTCCAAGCGCTGCCGCTGGCGCTGTTTCCATGCGTCAAACATCGCCCTGCCTCCTTTCCGTCTTTTTTGCGGGCGGTCAGCCCTCGTACTGCTGTAACTGCGCAAGGGTGGCCTGATACCACGCCTCAAAATAGTCGTCGGTCAAAAACTCTGCCGTGGCTGCCTCCGCGCTCTGGCCTGCGGCGATGCGTTCCAGCACCGTGTCCCGGTCGGCACTGGCCTGATCGCCCATGCTGTATTCCAGTATCTTGCGGACTGCATTGCCGCCTGCAAAGGCCGTAGGGGTGTACAGCTCGTTTTCGCGCACCGTTTTTACCGCGCCGGAAAGGGTCTGCTCCATATTGTCGGTCAGCTCCAGCCCGCTTGCGCGGATGGCGTCCATGTCGTTGGCGGCGGTGGTCACCGGCAGATAGCCCGACTCCACCGCGAAAGCGATGTTATTCTGCGGCTCGGTGAACCACTTTAAAAAGGTGACTGCGCCGTTGATCTCGGCCTCGGTGCCGGTGGTGACCACCATGCCGGCACCCTGCTGCACCGCCACCTTTTCGCTCCCGGCAAACCGGGGCGCAGGCAGCACCTTCATCTCAATATCGTGGACCTGGTTATCCCCGGGCATGACCTGCTTCGGGAAGAAGGTGGCGCTGGCACAGGAGCCTACACAGCCCAGCAGTGCACCGGTTTTCACGTCGTCGCTGCGGAAGCGGCCATTCGCAGCAAAATACCCCTTGACGAAGGGCACATAGTAGTTATCCCACAGTTTGCGCACCACATCACGGTCGAAGTGCAGGGTCATTTTGCCGTTGTGCACTTCAAAAATTTCGCAGCCCAGCTGCTTTGCGCCCACAAGCATATAGTTTGCCAGCGCGTCCCGGCCAAACAGCGCCTTGCCGCCGGACCAGTTATAGTACTGCTCGGCCACTGCGGTCACACCCTCCATGGTGGAAAGAGCACCGTAACGCACAAAGGTTTCCTTTGAGAACCGCTGCCAGTCGGTATCGTTAAAGAACATCAGCTCGGTGGATTTTGCCACCGGAAAAATTTTTATGCTGCCGCTGCCGTCAAAATCGTCCTCGGTGATATAGCCGGGCACAAAGGCGGCCTTTTCATCCTCGGTCAGGTAAGTCCTTCAGGTCCACCACCATGCCCATCTGGTCCAGCTTATAAGCGGTATCCGCGTAGGCGGCAAAAATGGTGGGCATCTCCGCAGAGCCCACCTTGCCCTCGGCAGCGTCCATCACGTTGGCCTCCAGATCGTTCACCGTGCCCTGACTGGAACCTGTCACTCGGATGCCCTTTGCCTTGCCGATGGTCTCGTTGAAGGTGCTCACAAGGCGGTTGAAGCTTTCCAGCTGGTCGCCGTTATAGTAGTTCCACACCGTGATGTCGGTCACTGCTTTTTTGCTCGTTTTTGCATCGCAGCCGGTCACTGCCAGTGCTGCCGCCGAGACCGCAGCCGCCGCCAGAAAGCTGCGGCGCGAGATCTTGTTCTTCATCCCATACCCTCCCGGAGTACACAGGCACATTTTACCCCATACCATACTATTTTATATAATACCACCGTTTCCGGCATAGTGTAAACTCTTTCTTGAAAAATCTGGTAAAAAAGTGCAGATGACGAATTTTCGTCTTATTTTTTGGTGGTTTTGTCAAAGTGTGTCTCCCGTAAAAACAAAAAATCGGACAGCCCGCAGACTGCCCGACTTTGTATTTTTTATGGGCGGGGCGCAACTGCCGTTTTCGGTTACGTCCCTGCCCTGTGAAAATGGGATAGCGGAGTGTCCGCAGACGCTCCGCTATCCCGAAGTAAAAATAATTATTCCTCTAAAGATGGCCAAAGCACAAGCGGCGACCATTTTTGATCGTCCCGCGTTACATCCGTATCCGCTGCGCGGCGCGGGCGATGGAGGCAAGCAGCGTCACAAGGCGCTTTTCGTCCATCTGGCCGCAGTAGGTGGTAAAGGTGTAGTAGCACCCCTGCACGCAGAAGGAAAGCACCACCTTGCGCACTACGTCCGTTTCAAAGGTGGGGTCGGTCTGGGCGATGCACTGGCACATGGCCTGTTCCACCCGGTTGATGAACAGCCCCTGCCGGGAGCCGGAGAACAGCACGCTGATCTCGGCCTGATGCGCGGTGAAGGCGCGGAACATCTCCCGCGCAAGCCACTCGGTGCGCTCGCTCACATCGCTGGCGGTCAGGCGGGGCAGGCTTTCCACCACCGCGTGCACCATCTCGTCCTCCATGGCGTTGGCCAGCGCATAGATATCCTGATAATGGGCGTAGAATGTGGATTTATTGATGCAGGCGCGGTCGCACAGCTCCTTGACACGGATCTTTTCCACCGGCTTTTCGCGGCGCAGCTCCATAAAGGCCTGCTTGATGGCGCGCTCGGTCTTTTCAATGCGGATATCCAGAAAACCCACCTCTTTTGCATTTTTGTTGATTTTCCAACATTTTTCCGTTTTTGCGGATAGACAAGCCCCGCAGCCCTTTTTATACTGGGTATAAGCGGAGCGGCGTTACTCCTTGCGGTACAAAAGCCCCTGCTGCTCCAAAGCATCGCGGATGCGGGCAAAGGTGTCCTTGTCCGGGCAGCGCAGGGTGTGCAGGTGCACGCCGCCGGTCATGCGGCTCAAAAGGCTCTCGGGTGCATCGGCTGCCTGACGGATAAAGTTGTCCACATCGTACCGGTTGCACAGGTTCAATGTGGCACGGATCTCGCCGTACAGGCTGTTTTCCACTGCCACATCCACCACCGTGCCGCCCTGATCCACCACGGTGTACAACTCCCGGCGCATCTCCTCCTGCGTGCGGTGCACACAGGCCAGAATGCCGGTATAGCCCTTCTCCGCCGGGTGCAGCTGGTAGCCCCGGGGGGTGGCATCGATCTGTGCCCCGCCGGCGCGCAGCAGCGCCACATCCCCTACCACGATCTGCCGCGACACCCCCAGCTCTGCTGCCAGCGTGCTGGCGCTTAAGGGGGCACCGGCGCTGTTCAGCCGGGTCAGGATGCGTTCTCTGCGCTGTGCTGCATTCATAGGGGGGTCAGGCTTCCTTTCCGTAAAACGACTTTTCTCTCCTTATTGTAGCAAAACGCGGCAAAATGTGCAAGGTTATTCCAATCTCAGCTTTCTGAACAAAGGCTTCCCCCGGAAGGGGGAAACCTATCTCCAAAGGGTAAAGGCTTTTGCGCCGGTCACGCCGCAGGCGTTGCTTTATTCCAATCTCAGCAGGGTGGCGTAATTGGAGGGCAGCTGCACCTTCATGCGGTCCCACTCGGTGGAGACCAGCACCTCCTGCGCGCCCACGGTGTCCGCCAGCAGGTCGGTGACCTTGGCGGTTTCCACCGGCAGCTGGAACTCCAGCTGTGCGGGGGTATCGCCGTTGTTCAGCACCGCCACAACCGCCTTGCCGTCCAGCACCCGGGCAAAGGCGTAGCACTGGGTGGTGAGCTGCAATTCCTTTACCTCGCCGTAGGTCATTTCCGGCAATTCAGCCTTGCATTTCCCCAGCGCTTTGTATACACTGGTAACAGGATTTGTACGTTCTGCATCAGCGTAGTCACTGAGCGCCAGACAGGGACGCAGCGGCCAGTCGCTGCCCCACTCCTTTTTGCCCTCGATGCCGAACTCTGAGCCGTAGTAGATGGACGGGATGCCCCACAGGCTGTACACCAGAATGGCGATGTGCCGGATGTGCTCTTTGTTGCGCAGCTTGTTGGGCAGGCGCTCCACGTCGTGGTTATCCGAGAAGAGATACAGCCGGGTGTCGTGGCACAGTCCCTGCAGCCGGCGCATAGTGTGGGCAATTTCAAAATAGTTGTGGTCGTTGTGGCCGCTCCACAGGCCCTTGTGCAGCTCGTAGTTGGTCACGGAGTGCAGCATTTCCGGGTTTGCCCAGCGGCTGTAATCGCCGTGGATGACCTCGCCCATCAGCCAGAACTCCGGCTTTACCTCGTTTGCCAGACGGCGCAGCCCGCGCATAAAGTCGAAATCCAGCACGTCGGCTGCGTCCAGACGGATGCCGTCGATGTCGAACTGCTCCACCCAGAAGCGGACGGTATCATAATGGTACTGCTGCACCTCCGGGTTGCGCTGGTTCAGCTTGACCAGCAGGTTGTAGCCGCCCCAGTTGCCGTAGGAAAAGCCGTCGTTATACTCGTTGTTGCCCCAGAAGTTCACATCGCAGAACCAGTCCTTATACCGGGCGTTCTCACGGTTTGCTTTCAGGTCCCGGAACGCGAAGAAATCGCGGCCCACATGGTTGAACACGCCGTCCACGATGACCCGCTGCCCGCGGGCGTGGCAGGCCGCCACAAAAGCCTTGAACTCCTCGTTGGTGCCAAGGCGGCGGTCCACCAGACGGTAGTCGATGGTATCGTAGCCGTGGGAGCCGCTCTCGAACAGCGGGCCGATGTAGATGGCCGTGCAGCCCAGCTTTGCCGCGTGGGCTGCCCATGCTTCCAGCTTTGCAAAAGCGCCCGGGGTGGGCTGGCCGTCGTTTTCGTGCGCACAGCCGCACAGCCCCAGCGGATAAATGTGATAAAATACTGCTTCGTCATACCAAGCCATGATCATTCGCTCCCATTCTATTGCTCTAAAAAGTTGCACCGCCCGCAAGGCGGTAGCAACAGTATACCACACCCTCTGGCAAATATGTGTATTTTTGCCGTTTTTTGTCAAGATTCGCTAAGATTATCGGCTACTGTGCTGGTAAAAAAGCGTTTTTCTTGGATAGTTTGCCCAAACAGCCTTGTATCAACCGGCGCACACCGCCGGTCAACATAGAGAAGTAAGGAGATCTTTGCATGAATTACCCTGTGATCCCCCGCACGTTTTTCAGTGGCGACTGCTTCGATGCCTACCGCATTCTGGGTGCGCACCCCTGCACCGACTCAAACGGCGCCGAGGGCTGGCGTTTTGCCGTGTGGGCACCCGGTGCCACCGCCGTGGAGGTGTGCGGCGGCTTTGACGGCTGGGAGCGCGGCGTGCCCATGGAAAAAGCCGATACCGGCGTGTGGAGCGCCTTTATCCCCGGCCTTGCGGAAGGAGATCTGTACAAATACCGCGTGCATGGCGCGGACGGCAGCACCGTGATGCGCAGCGACCCCTACGCCTTTGCCACCGAGCTGCGCCCCGGCACCGCCAGCAAGCTGACAAAGCTGGATTTCACCTTTGACGACACCGCGTGGATGGAGCGGCGGGACAAATGCCGCAACCGCCCGCTGAACATCTACGAGCTGCACGCCGGCAGCTGGAAGCACAAGCCCGGCGCCACCCGGCCGGACGGCTCGGACGGGTGGTACAACTACGAGGAGCTGGCGCGGGAGCTGATCCCGTGGCTGCTGGAGCACCACTTTACCCATGTGGAGCTGCTGCCGCTGGCCGAGCACCCCTTTGACGGCAGCTGGGGCTACCAGACCACCGGCTACTTCTCGGTGACCAGCCGCTACGGCACCCCCGCCCAGTTTGCGGGCTTTGTCAACGCCTGCCACCGCATGGGCATCGGCGTCATCATGGACTTTGTGCCGGTGCACTTTGCCGCCAACGCCGACGCACTGGCAAAGTTTGACGGCACCTACCTGTACGAGTACGACAGCGACGTGGGACAGAGCGAGTGGGGCACCTGCAACTTCAACTACTACCGCCGGGAGGTGTGCAGCTTTTTGAGCAGCGCCGCCGGGCTGTGGATGGACGTGTACCACTGCGACGGCATCCGCATGGACGCCATCTCCCGGGCGCTGTACTGGCAGGGCGACCCCAACCGCGGCGTGAATCAGGGCGCGGTGAACTTTTTGCGCAGCCTGAACCACGGGCTGAACGAGCGCTGGCCCACCGGCATCTACATGGCGGAGGACTCCACCAACTTCCTCAAGGTGACCGCTCCCACCCGCTACGAGGGCGTGGGCTTTGACTACAAGTGGGACATGGGCTGGATGCACGACACGCTGGACTACTTTGCCACCCCCTTCGGCGAGCGCCCGGGCTGCTACGGCAAGCTGCTGTTCAGTATGCACTACTTCTACAACGAGCTGTATCTGCTGGCGCTGAGCCACGATGAGGTAGTGCACGGCAAAAAGACCATCATTGACAAGCTGTGGGGCAGCTACGCGGAAAAATGCGCCCAGCTGCGCACCCTGTATTTTTATATGTACACCCATCCCGGCAAAAAGCTGAACTTTATGGGCAACGAACTGGCACATTTCCGGGAGTGGGACGAAAAGCGGGAGCTGGACTGGAATCTGCTGGAATATCCCTTCCACGATGCCTTCCAGAAGTACTTTGCCGCTCTGAGCCGCACCTACGCCTCCGAGCCTGCCCTGTACGATGGCGAGTACAACCCGGACTGCTTTGAGTGGGTGGCAAACGAAAGCTGCGCCGAGGGCGTGTACGCATGGCTGCGCAAGGGGCGCGGGCAGAACCTGCTCTGCGTGATGAACACCCAGGACCACGCCCACAAAAAGTTCCCCCTGTACCTCAAGTTCCCCTGCAGCGCAGAGCTGGTGCTGGACACCGAGGCCGGCACTTGGGGCGGCGTGCACAAGGCGCACCGCAAGCAGAGCTTCCACACCACCGACGGCGGTGTGTTCGGCCGGGACTACACCCTGACGCTGGACCTGCCCGCCATGGGCAGCTATCTGCTGCGGCTTGCCCCGGAAGCCCCCAACCCGGACGCCGCCCGCCTGAGCGCCAACAGGGCGCTGGCACAAAAGCGCAAGGCGGCAAAGGCTGCTAAGGCCGCTGCAGAAGTTTCCGATAAGTAATATTTATGCAAAAATGTCCCGTCTGCTTTGAAAGCGGCGGGACATTCTGCATTTTTCGCCGCCGGGGTGCTGGACAGTGCCATGGGGAGTTGTTATACTGTAAGGTGTGAAATTTTGCAAGGAGGGTCCTATTCCATGTCCGAACCCATTACGAAGCCCCGCGTTTCCGCTGCGGCGAAAATCGTGCTGGTGCTGGCGGCAGCAGCGGTGCTGCTGGCCGTTTTTGCGCTGGCTGCGCCCGGCAGCAAATTCTTTTTTCCGCTGGTGAGCCTGTGGTGCAACCTTGCCCTGTTTGCCTGTGTGCTGCTGGTGCTGCGGGTGGCGGGAATCAAATTTGACCTCTTCCACAAGGCGGTGCTCGTCGGCCTGTGGGCGGCGGCGCTGGTCTACTTTTTCTGGGCGCTTGGCCGCCGCAGCTTTGTGTATATCTGGGATTACGTCAACTATATCAACAAACAGTACTGGGCCGAAGCTGCCTTTCTGCAAAGCCCGGCGGCGGGCTTCCAGTTCATCTTCGGCTCCTTTGCCGAGGACTACACCAACTTCATCACCCTGTTTCTGGAGTTTCCCTTCTGCCTGAGCGACCGCACCGGCGACAGCTTTGCCTTTTGTCAGGTGTTCAGCATCCTGCCCATGCTGCTGGTGCTGCTGGCAGGGCTTACCATCAAGGTGGGGCAGATGCTGCGGGTGAAAAACCGCTTCTGGTACTTCCTCATCGGCATGACCTGGATGGTCACCTACCCGTGGCTGCGCATGAGCGCCATGCTCAGCCAGCCGGACTGGTTCGGCCTCATCTTCGGCTTCAGCATCCTGCTGCTCACGCTGGACTTCCGGTTTGAAAAGCTGGAGCCGGTGCGCTTTTGCCTGCTGTTTGCCGCCACGGCAGCCATCATCCTTTCCCGCCGGTGGTACTTATATTTTGTGGTGGGCTACTATTTTGCCTACGCGGTGCTGGTGCTGGTAAGCAGCGCGCGCATTGCCCGCGCCGGGCAGAAAAAGCAGGCGCTTTTGCAGGTGCGCAACCTCGTGCTGTTCGGCCTGATGAGCATGGTGGCCATGCTGATCCTGCTGTGGCCGATGGTCAGCCGCATCCTCGCTTACAGCTACGCCGAGCGCTATTCCTACTATAACGGCGGCGGCTTTGCAGCCGAGATCAGCCTGCAGTTCTGGCGCATGGGTCTGATGAACCTTGTGCTCGTGGGCATGGGGCTGTGGTTCAGCCTGAAAAAGCGCAAAATGCCTGCGCTGCCCTGCCTTGCCGGGCTGGAGATCCTGCTGAGCATGCTGCTGTTCACCCGCATCCAGAACACCGGCTCCCACCAGATGCTGCTGTTCCTCCCGGGGTGGTTTCTCCTGTTTTTGCTGGGCGCAGCGGCGCTGGCGGAGGGCATCAGCCGCTTCCGGACGGCAAAGGTCGTGTTCTGGGTGTTCACCCTCGTGTTTGCCACCTCGGTGCGCTGCTCTCCCCTGACCACCATTGCCCTGCCGGGCTTTCTGGTGGATCACTTCCCGCTGGCAGTCACCGAGGAGTTCGTCCGGCTGGACAAGCTGATCTATGACCGCAAGGATCTGCCGCAGATCAAGGCCATTGCCAACTGGATCGACACCCACTGCGCCGAGGGCGAGATCAGCTACATGATCCCCCACGATATGCTGTACTGCCCGGATCACTTCAAGAACTGCCAGCTGCCCGCAACCCCCATCAACGATAAGCTGGCCTTCGGCTTCTCGGTGCCGGGCACCCACAACTTCCCCATGCAGTTCTTCGAGGCCAAATATGTCCTCACCGCCGACCCCTTCCCCCAGACCTTTGTGGGCAACGGCGAGATGTCCCACAAGCTGAACGAGAGGTTCCTTGCGGTGCGGGACGAGTACTTTGCGCTGGAAGCCACCTTTGATATGGGCAACGGCACCACCTTTACCATCTGGCGGCGCACCGTAGCCCCCACCCGCGCCGAGGTGGAGTACTACCTGAGCGCCTTTAAAGAAGAAGATGCCCAGTACCCGGAGATGTTCTCCCAGATCGCAGAAAGCTGGCTGGCCGCCCGTGGGCTGTAACGCCGCTTTTGTAAAAAGGAGTGTTCGACTATGGAACAAACTGCAAACACCATGCCCGCTGCCACTTTGGGGCAGTACAAGGGGCTTGCCTTCACCCGCCGGGTGCGCCCGGTATCGGATAAGGCCGTAGAGGCGGATATCGGCAACCTGGCGCGGGTCCACGCGCCCTTTGTGCCCACTGACGCGCCCGCCGCCCGCGGGATGCGGGTCACGCTGGATTTCGAGGGCTTTCTCGCGGGTGCGCCCATCCCGGACAGCCGGATGGAGAAGGTGACCGTAGTGCTGGGCACCGGGCAGCTGATGCCCGCCGCCGAGGATGCCGTGTACGGCCACTGCGCGGGCGAGACTTTCCGGTTCGATTTCACCTACCCCGCCGATTTCCGGGTGCCGGAGCTTTCCGGCAGGACGGCGCAGTTTGAGATCTGCCTGCACACGGTGGAGCGCAAGCAGGTGCCCCCCGTGGACGATGCCCTTGCAAAATCGCTGGGCTATGCGGACCTTGATGCCCTGCGGGAGAGCCTGCGGGAGAAAAAGCGCCTTTCCCACGAGGCCAACGCCGACCGCATTGCCGGGGCGGCGCTGCTGGATATGGCAGGCGCGAACCTGACCGTGGAACTGCCCGCAGAGCTGCTGGCACAGAACGCCGAGTACCAGATGACCCAGCTGCGGGAAAAGCTGCGCAAGAGCAAAATGACCATGGAGCTCTACTGCAAGAGCGCCGGGCTGACCCCGGAGCAGGTGCGGGAGGGCTACCGCAGGGAAGCCGAGCGCCAGCTGCGGGCAATGCTGGCAGTGCGCGCCATTGCCGAAGCCGAAAAGATCACCGTGACCCAGCAGGAGGTGGACGCCGAGATCGCCCGCCTTTCCAAGCTGCACGACACCCCGGAAGAAGAGATCCGCAAGGTGCTCAGCCGGGACGCCATCGCCGCCGCCGTGACCAACCAGAAGGTGCAGCGTTTCCTGCTCGACCACGCCGCCCTTACCTCTGTTGTGGAAAAGGAGTAAGACCATGGGCTTTTTTACCAGAACTGCAATGGATGCCCTGATGAAGACCAGCCATCCCGAGATCAACCGCCGCCAGTGCTGGAATTTGCACCCTCACCGCAAGCCCTGCACGACCTGCAAGGACATCTGTCCCTATGGCGAGGAGATCTTTACCCGCCCGAACCTTGTCAAGGACTGGGACCCCTGCACCGACTGCGGGCTGTGCGTTTCCGCCTGCCGCAGCGGCTGCATTGCGCCTTCGCCGGAGCAGGTGCAGCGGGATACCGCCGCGGCGGACACCGACAGTGATACCATCTGGATCGGCTGTGAGAAGTCCACCCGCAAGAACACCGTGGTGCGCAGCTGCATCTGTGCCCTCTCGTGGGAGGCGCTGGCGTATCTGGCACTGAACAAAAAGATCGTGCTGGACCTGACCCCCTGCGGGCAGTGCGAGAACGACCTTTGCGCCGAGCAGCTGCGCAAAGAACTGACCCGCCTTGTGGACTTTTTCGGTCAGCCGATGTTTGAAGCGCGGTTCTCGCTGGCGTATGAGGAAAAGGAGTACCCCTACCATGTGCAGGAGCTGACCCGCCGCGAGATGCTGGAACAGGTGAGCCACGGCTCCAAGAGCGGCACCAAAAAGCTGCTGCAGATGCTGCCCGGCCTGCGCAGCGAAGAGGACAGCGGGGTGGACTTCCGCCTGCTGCTGCACCAGCGCACAAAGCAGCTGAAAGCCGCCATGGAAACGCCCCTGCAGTACGGCTACTATATGCCCAAGTTCACCGACAACTGCTTTGGCTGCGGCCGGTGCGAGAAAGCCTGCCGCGCCAATGCCCTGAAGTTTGAGGAGATGCCCAATGGCCAGACCCGCATGGTGCTTACCCCGTGGAAGTGCAGCGAGTGCGGCGTATGCATGAACGTATGCTCCAACAAGGGCTTTGACGGCATGAAGCTGTACCAGCTGACCACCCTTGGCCCCGTGGTGCTGTACAAGTGCACCAAGACCCTGTGCAAGCAGTGCGGCAAGCCCATTGCCCCGGACAGCGCCGAGGGTCTGTGCTCGGTGTGCCGCATCAAGGCGCGCACCCTGAAACGGCAGGAGGAGGCACGTCAGCGCGCCGAGCAGCTGAAGGCCGAGCGCGCCGCCAAGGCCGCCGAGGAGGCCGCCAAGGCAGCGGAAAACGCTGCGGAGACCGCTGCCGAAGCCACCGCCGAGGCCGCAGCCCTAAACGGGGCGCGGGACTGGGGCGCATACAGCTGGGGCGGCTGTGCCCTTGTGTATGATGGGGACATCGCCGCCGCCCTCTGCACCCCTTCCGAACTCAAAAAGTCCCGCAACGGGGAGCGCAGGCCGAACGGCCGGGAAGAGTGGCTTGATGTACAGGCCAGGGCATTGCATCAGGCTTTCCGCCGCGTGTATTCGGCGATCCGGGCCGCCCGGCAGGAGGTGCAGGCATGAGAAAATACAAACTTTCCGAGCTGAAAAGCCTTGTCCGCTCCGGCATGGCGCACGATTTGACCAACGCAAGCACCGCCGAAGTTATGGATCAATGGAAGCACGGCGAGAAGGTCGGCTACAGCTCCGGCACATACGGCCTTAACGGCGGACTTATCCAGAACACCGAAACGGGCGAATATTACGCCATCACCGCGCGGAATAGCAATCTTTTCCGCATATTTTAAGGGGGATTTACAATGAACATTGACAACATCATGGCCGAACTGGCCCAGTATATCCGCATGCCGGAGATCGCAGCCAGATACACCAAAATGACAACGGCTCGCCGCTTTACTTTTGCTTGACCCGCTCCAGCGGATGTGGTACAATCGATATGTTAGGGGGGTGCTGGATTGCTATCTGTCGCGCTGCTGATCATCTGGTTTCCGTTGGCCGTCCTGGCCGACGTGGTCCGCAAATCTAAGTAGCTTGTCAATCATTTGGGATGAAAATGTTTTTTGGAGGTAAAAAAATGGTTAAGATCAAAGTTGAAAACGTGTATCCCAGCGGCGGATTTGTCCGCCTGCCGACCGATGACGGCGAGCCGTCCGTCTTCAAAGTGCGCTCCGCTGGGTGCGGTGCAGGTGGAAAGCACCAGCAGCTCATCGTCCGCCTGCA
>ERZ834722.1722-NODE-1722-length-19675-cov-9.966463_pt1 | contig 19675 bp, 13 predicted proteins | sample MGYA00519576_ERZ834722 | MGnify/ENA primary metagenome ERZ834722 (study PRJEB31850, sample SAMEA3708759) | human gut metagenome | biome: human gut; feature: human-associated habitat; material: faeces | place: China | collected 2014 ...
ACATCGAATTGCATGCAAGCATGCATCGATGATACCTTTTGACCCTTTAATCATATGAATGTATGATATCTATCCATATTCCGGTACACCTCTGCCTCGCGGTACAGCGAAATCCAAAGCCCTGTCGTCATCATGATAGAGCACGGCAACATGGCGAGTGATGCATCCACATATCCGCCAAACTGTAAAAACAGTGGTCCACCCTGACATATACAGATAATGATTGAGCTGATAACAGAAAAGCTGAGCACTGTGCCAATCAGATACCTCTTCGTAGGCTTTCCTGCATATATATCCTGTATAGAATCACCCGACTTAAGCAGATCATCTGCTGTCCTGCCCGGAGACAGCATAACCATAGAAAAGATAACCGTAAGCAGACATATAATCACCATATATACCACAATTCCAAGCGGTGATGTGAGCCTCATATTGTCCATCCACCACTGAATATCAGCATTGTCCGGAAACAGATAATGAAGCCCATTGCACATAAACTGTGGAATCAAAAAAGCGGCTGACGCAAACATAAGCGGCGTAGCACCGACAGGATTAAGCTTGTAGGCGATATAGTTCTTATCCGCATAGATATTGTTTATGGAAACTCTCTGTACTGCTATTCGCTTCTCTGTAGTCTCAAGTACTATCATGACAGCAATCTCTGCCACGCCTATAACTACAGGCAGTGCCAGCTTCTCAAGCGGCTTTCCTGTAAACATGGTCATCATACCACTGACTATATTGACCATGAATACACTCACCTTGCCACCGATACCATACTTGGTAGCTCTGTCGCACATATACACCACTATCAGCATACCCGCGATGAGCTGTATGAAAACTATTATTTTATTCCATATAAGTTCATCTCCACTAACTCTATACATAAGTGTCTGTGTTTTGTGATATGCCTGGACGGCTGCAATAATCATCATGATGGTAACCGTCCATATGTTTATCTTCTTCGGTGACAACTTTCTTGTATTGTCAAGCGACATGATTGCAACTATCAGTATAGCAAGCATGGATGCCAGCATGTACGGCCACAAGCCTATGATAAAAATGGAACAGTTCTTCATATCACCTGAAATAGCCTGTAAAAGTATGGACTGCGCATCTACGTTTACATTGCTATATGCATCTATATCTATCCCGTAGAGTGGTATATTTCTGCCGACCATGTACACGAGCATGGTCATGAACGAATATAAAAGCTTATATAATAATACGTGTTCCTTCTGTTGTTTTTGTTTTTTCTTCTTTATACTATCCTTCTGCTTCAAGGAATTCACCTTTCCTCACAAAGTAATTTCGTCTTACTGCAAAATGGCTTAACAAATTAGTGACCATCCGCTACAGATGGTCACTAATATTATAAAACATTAATTCACTTTTTGCACTTTATTTCTGCTTTGATTCATCATCTGATTCATCATTCTTTGCAGGTTTTCTTCTGCGGTTGTCATAAACACCCTTTCCTGTGACAGCTGCAACTGCTGCTGCAATCCACCACCACCATGTTTTGATACCATCCTTGGCTGTTCCGCCTGCTGCAAGAGGTGTATCCTCATCCTCGATGTTCTGAAGATTATCTTCATCATCATTTACTGCAAGAGGAACCTGTGCATCCTGAATTGGTGTATTCTGTGCCGCCGGTGCAGCAGGTGTTGCTGCAGGAGCTGCTGGTGCAGGTGCTACTGGAGCTACCGGTGTAGTGGCTGCAAGAGGTGTAGCGGCCGGTGTGATAGTTGTTGCAGGTGCAGGAGCATTATCTACTGCCGGTGCTGGTGCAGGAGCCGGCGTCGGTACAACATTTGCATTTGACTGACTCTGACTCGTGCTTGTGCTAGTGCTCTCGCTTGTGCTGAGTGATTCACTTATGCTTGCTGACTCGCTTGCACTTGCTGACTCACTTGCACTTGCTGACTCGCTTACGCTTGCTGAGGTGCTCTGGCTTGCCGATGTACTCTGGCTCGCACTTACACTCTGTGATTCACTTACACTTGCTGAGCTACTCTGACTTGCACTTATGCTCTGTGACTCGCTTACGCTTGCTGATGTACTCTGGCTTGCTGAGGTACTCTGGCTTGCTGAGGTACTCTGGCTTGCACTTATGCTCTGTGACTCACTTACGCTAGCTGATGTACTCTGACTTGCGCTTACACTCTGTGACTCACTTACACTTGCTGAGGTACTCTGACTAGCTGATATACTCTGGCTTGCACTTATGCTCTGTGACTCGCTTACGCTTGCTGATGTACTCTGACTTGCGCTTATGCTCTGTGACTCACTTACACTTGCTGAGGTGCTCTGACTTGACGATGTACTCTGGCTTGCACTTACACTCTGTGATTCACTTACACTTGCTGAGGTACTCTGACTTGCACTTACACTCTGTGACTCGCTTACGCTTGCTGAGGTGCTCTGGCTCGCACTTACACTCTGTGATTCACTTACACTTGCTGATGTGCTCTGGCTTGCGCTTATGCTCTGTGATTCACTTACACTTGCTGAGGTGCTCTGGCTTGCACTTACACTCTGTGATTCACTTACACTTGCTGATGTACTCTGACTTGCGCTTATGCTCTGTGATTCACTTACACTTACTGAAGTGCTCTGACTTGCCGATGTACTCTGGCTCGCACTTGCACTCTGTGATTCACTTACACTTGCTGATATACTCTGACTTGCACTTACACTCTGTGATTCACTTACACTTGCTGAAGTACTCTGACTTGCACTTATGCTCTGTGACTCGCTTACGCTTGCTGATGTGCTCTGGCTTGCCGATGTACTCTGGCTTGCACTTATGCTCTGTGACTCGCTTACGCTTGCTGAAGTGCTATGACTTGCCGATGTACTCTGGCTCGCTGAGGCACTCTGGCTTGCCGATGTACTCTGACTTGCCGATGTACTCTGACTTGCACTTATACTCTGGCTTGCTGATGCGCTGGCACTTTGTGATTCGTATGTACAGTTTTTAGTACTTGTTGCATCAGTGATTTTTGTATAGGTTGTTCCATATTTCACATCACCTATTTTATATTTTTCTGCTTGATTATACGAATCATCATATTTAACCTTGTCCCAAGGTATTGCATAAAACCCGCCATTCTTTACATGAGCACCATCTAAGTAATAATACTTACCTCCAATTTGGATTTGAACGCGTTGAACCCAGAATCCCTGCATTCCTTCATACTCAACAGGTTTTCCACCAACTAAAACTTCCCTCCATGCTCCATCCTTATCCTCTACAAAATTACCGTGAATAAATACCTTATTTTCCGATTTTTCATTGTAATCAGTAAATGTTGTATTTCTCCAGGTTCCATCTGTATCTTCATAGTATCCATCAAACTTAACAGTGACAATGCCATTCTCGTTTTTAGTTATAGCCCTAGCATCAATGCCTAGCTGTTTGATTTTTCCATCTTTTGCTTGATAATATACTACTCCGCTACCATCATTATTTTGAACTAATACTTTATCACTGCCCAGCTCATAAACTGTTTTCGACGAATCTTTAACATTTCCTTTAATTACTTCATCTAAAGAATTATATTTAGAATTTCCAACAGAATTATCTTTCGCACTGGCATATGTAATATCACTGACAAACGATGCTACGCTTATATCATTACCAGCCAGTTCTTCAGCTGTGACGTAGCCGTCATTTTCATTAACAGATTCACTTCCCTGCACAGCATCACTCTGCTTTGCAGTTTCGCTAGTACTCGTGGAAGCACTTTCACTCATGATCTGTGTTGTACTCTCGCTATACTCTGTCCGTTCGCTCTCAGATAAAGATCCTGCGTCAACTAACGAATTGGAATCTGCTGCCGATTCATTAATTGCAGCCATAACCATATCAGCACCCTGAATAGAGCTTACTCCACCCATGGCAATTCCCGCTGCGGTTATACCTTTTAAAATACTGTCAACCTTCTTCTTATTCATATAGTCTCTCCTTATTCACACGAATCCGGACACTTGGATTATATGTTTCCTAACCCTCATTCATCCGGACATAACTATAGATTTCCTCTTTTACACTATAAATATAAACTCCAACGTGTATCTAAAATCGTATTTTAACGTAACAAAAGCGCTAAAACAAGCTTTTAAAAATTAATTTTTGTTTAAATCAAGCAGATATCATCAATAATACAGCATATCACTTCCTGCAACAAAAGCTTCGTAAACACACCACCTGCCACTGCAGGTGCCAGTTTTTTCTCCTGTTCCTGCGCTTTTTCTATATCCTCATCTGATATTCGATTCAAAACGTCATCAGCATTTTCGTCATCTGACATAACAAAGCCTATTCCATATCGGGAAACAAAATCCGCTATATTCGTCTGCTCCGGTACTATCACAGGAATACCTGCACATATACAAAAGCCTGTTTCAAATGGATTTATCATAAGACCATATTTGTTTTCCCGATCTGTTGTTGTGCTCAGGGCAAGTCCTGCTTTCTTTAGGTCAAGCATATGCTGAATTGATATATCATGAATCTTTTCCACTTTTTTATCTATTTCCAGTTCTTCCAAGCAGAAATCATACGGATAATCCCACACCCTCTGATACAGAAGAGGCTTCTCCTTTAATCCGTTTTCCTTCAAGTACAATTCCATTTCTGTAGACTGGACAATAAGTAAGTCTGCTTTGTTAAACAAATCAATTTCATCCGATAATTGTTTATAATCCGAAGGAGCAATTCTGCTTCCCAAATCCTCTACAAAAACAGCCACCTTTGCACCACATGTATTTTTCAGATGTTCCATGACAAAGCTGTCATACCTGGCACTTACCATACTTGGATACTGGAAAATAACTATCGAATCACTGCTCACAGCCGCTGTAATTCCCTGCATTCTGACATGCAGCTCATCATCAGAGTCATATGTATCATTAAATTTAAACAATGAAACTTCATCATAATCCAGCTTTTTAGCCGCCTGTGCAACTATATCATGCTTTCTTGTATTGTCATTCCAGACATTATATGTCTTCGTATAAAATACTTTCATATCATTTCTCCAAAACACAAATCAATGCATCCATAAGTAGTTTCTTTGTATAAACTCCATTCAGCAGCATATACTGATAGGGTGCAATATTTGATATCATTTTAGCATAGTCTTCATCCGATGTATTTTGAACAAGATTATCTGCCTCTTCAAGAGAATCAACCACATATCCAAGGCCTTTTTCTCTGACAAAATCACTGTGCACACATCCATTCCTTACAATCACCGGTATGCCTGATGCCAAAGTAAAACCAAGCTTGTGTGGCTGGTTCATGGAATAATATCTTTCTAAATACTCTTTATCACACCACACCAGACCATAACCGCCCTTTGACAGTTCTCTCATTAGCTGTATCGGCTTAAAACCATTACGCCATGTAAAGCTTGAATCATCATCTCTTGGAGGCTTCTGATAATCAAAATGTTCTACAATGGTTTTGCCATGATAGCTTTCTAAGAACGGAAATCTGTTCCAATTTCCGGTAAATAACATTTTCTTCAAATTTTGATGTTCTTTGAAGCACGGAAAGCCCGGAGCTTCCCAGATTTTCTGATACAGGATTTGTATGTCATCTCTTAGACCATTATTTATCATATATTCATACATCTTCACCGATGGAAGAATCAGTACATCTGCTTTATTAAGTATGCTTATTTCCGTATGCAGAATGCTTTGTTCTGAATCAAACATCAACTTTTGCAAATCATGTACAAAAATAACAAGTCTGACATTGTTATACAACTTTATCTTATCAACAAATACTTTATCATAATCAGGTCCATTCCATGTCGGATATTGAAAAAACACTATATCTCCATGATATAAAGATGCAATTGTACCATCCAGATGATGACTTATTGTGTTCCAATAATCTTCATAGAATTGCCTCTTCATGACTCCCATTTCTGTGAAGTCGAGGTTTTTTGCAATTTTCACAACTCCATCCATTGCAAGCGTTGCAGTTCCTCCTATATTATGTAAATTAGTTATATGAATTTCCATCCGGTACTCCATTTTCTCTCTATAATATATTTTTTATAAGCTGCATCCATTTTGATTCTATTACATGCTCCTTATATTCTTCAGCAATCATATAAGAATTCTCATGAAATTTCTTCAATCTGTTATCATCCTCAAATATTTTAACTATTGCTGCTGCAGTTCTTTCACAGAGCTTATCTTTATTTTGATAGTCTGTTTCAACATCAAAATCCACCAGGTATCCATTTTCATCCGGATGTATAAAAAGCCTGTTCCCATATCTTACATCCAGTCCAACCATAGCTAGTCCTTCTCCAACAGCCTCCATGAGTGAAAGTCCAAACGTTTCCCACAAAGAAAATGAGGCGAACAATTCATAGTGTGGATAAATTTTTTCAAGATTACAACGCCCTTTAAAGTGAATATAATCACCAGCACATGCATCTTTAACTATATTTTTTAAATATATAGTATACCCATCATCGCCTCTTCCGTATATATCCAGATTAATTGTCTGATTTATCTCATGCGCTTTTATCACACTCTTAATAAGAATATCAATACCTTTTCTCGGACTAAGTCTTGAAGCAGATATTATGCTGCCTCGCCTACGCTCATTTTCACTTTTAAGCTTGCCTTCTGGTATAGCCCCGGGTGGAATAGCTGCAATATGCGGAACAAAACAATCATACTCTTTTAAAAATGCTTCCAGACTTCTTTTATGTTGATCCGTACCAACAACAAAATAATCTATTGCCTCTGAATATTTGAACCAATAATAATACTCATAGTTCATGTATAATGAGCTTTCATCCTCATATATTTTGTAAAAATGATCTGAATGTAATACAGCTATCAGCTTTGATTTGCCTTTATTTTCAAAAAGAGGCTGTATATAATCAAGATATCCCGCTCTATCCATTATACATATATCATTCTCACAAAGATTAAGTTCCTTTATAAATCTTTCTACAAACGCTACATTGTCTATAACTTCACCATTTTTAAACAGATATTCAACATTATCTTTATAGATACATTGTTCATAAACCATCTGCCCCTGTCTGTTCCAAAAAACTCTTCTTTCCGGATTTAAGCTATTGCCTGAATTATTATCCCAATTATACAATTCTGTATATGACAAGCTGTCTGTATAATAATTTACTAAATATTTTTTTCCATTTTTAAAGAGACTTTCATTTATAACAAATCCATCTTCATCGCATAATATTTCAACTGATTTTTCACCGGAATTATATAGACAAATCACCTTTCCATTCTCATCTATATAGTCATACTCATAATTTTCTTTTTCATTTTCTAAAAGAGCTTCTTTTTTCACAGACAAACTCATATCTAATCTTCCGGTCATAAAAAGATGTGCAGACATAATCTGACTACGTTTTATTTTTTGCGAACCATACAGTTCAATATCACGAATTGTAGGCAACTCTGTAAAAATAAATTTAGCATTTACATTGTTTTTTGCAAACAATCTTGCTCTAAATCCCTGAGCAACATCGACTCCGGAAAATTCATATCCACTAAGTAATGTAAAATCAAATACTCTCATCTGTATCACCCATAACTACTTTTGCAGCTAATTGTTTTAATTGCTTCTTTTGCCTGTCTATATATTCATTGAATATCGTCTGACTAGTTATTATATTTTTTAGAGTTTCTTTCATCTTCACATAGTTGCTGCTGTCAAAAATATTTCCCATTGGATATAATTCTTTTGAATGTGCTGTATTGTCAAACGCTAGTATTATCATATTATTAATCAGTGCCTCGTTTACTGCATTGTATAGCTCTCTGTAATGATTAATATCCAAATAAATATCGCATCTTTCAAACAGTTCTTTTCTCTTTTGTTCCGTAATACATGGATATAACTCAACATTATTATTTATATCCAGTCTCGTTAATTTATCTGACATAGTGGTACTGGCAGCTATGTGAAAAGTTATTTCCGGAAAGTCATTTATCAGCTGTTCAATATACTCAAGCTGATCCGTTTCTGTAATAGTAAGTGCTTCCTTTTTTCCAAATTTTAATTTATTATTTTCAAAATATGAATATAATCTGTCGCATTTACAATTTGAATTTTCTTTATACCAATTGACCTGCTGTTCTTCACTGCACAGTATTCGAAATGATGTGTTAGTCTGATTTGTTTCTGTCAAATCTGAGTTTAATCTATTCTGTGGCAGGTAAGATATTTTAAAATCACCATAATCCCCGGCAAATTTATTCAATATCTCATCACTTGTCAGCCATATATTTTCATCATATATTTTATTAGATTTAAGATAAGCTTCCAGATAATCAGCAAAGCCTCTATAGCTCTTCGGACTAATGCCGGTGCCAAAAGTGGTATATGTCTTTGGACCTGTCTGTTCTAATACTTTAATGTCACCATTTCTATCATAGAATTCCCTGCCTGTAACATTGCCACCGCTCACATTCTTTGAACAATACTTATATCCATATTTGTTGTAATAATCTACTTTATATACTGTATTATTCCTGTCAATCCACTCGACTCTGCTGACCATTCTTTTCTCTATAGGATTCTTAAAATAGATGTTTGCCTTTTTGGTTTTATTATCATATATAGCACCATTTAGCCCATCTGCACGAACACTCCAATATTGAGGGATATCTATGAATGCATAATACAGGTCTTTCTCCTTAAGCACATCGTTTTTTTCAGATATGCCACAAAACAAATCTATGGCTTCTATTGTTTTGCATTCTTTAAATCCCACATTTTCTGCCAGCTCTATTATATTTTTCTCAAACCTATCTAATTCATCAATAATAAAAATCATAGGGCAAACCCACCCTCTGTATAATGTAAAAACCTCTGTGTTATAAAATAATTCTTCCCATTTTCTAATCCTGCATTTGCCAGTATTTCCAGTCCATTACCATCGTCCGCATCCGCTGAAACTATATAGACCGTATTATCATCACAGACAATCTCATTCTCTTCTAAATGCTCATACCATTCACAGCTATCGAATTCTCTGTTTAATAGCCTCATTGCATTCCTTATAGAGCTGTTCTCTCCACCATAGAATACAAGCCTTATATTGTTTTGAGTAGCTTTTTTTAGCAGCTTCTCCAGCATACCTGTTCTATCTACAATTCTGCCCATAGAATTACACAATAAGCCATCCTCCATCTGCTCTCCCCATGGGGTTCTCAGTATTGTGAAATAGTAAGCTCTGTCAATTTCATTATTTGTATGCAGCATCAACAGGGTTGCAGCATAATGATATATTTTTTTCTCTGCTTTCTCATTATTTTTTCTTGCCTCATCAATAAAATAATTCCATTTTTCATCTACCATTAAGGTTTTTCCGTTGAATATGGCATTTAAAGCATCCTGGTCAGGAAGCCATGTTCGTGGATTATCGCTCAGATAATCCATAACCTGTTGAAACAGGCTTCCATTTTTCCTGATATTGTCAAGATTCATGCAAAGAACACCTGCATTAAAATATCTGTCTCGGCTTGTCTGCCCTGCTGCTACAGCGTATGGAGTTCCCCAATTTCTTATTGTCGAACAATCCGGAGCTGCCGCCAGACAGTAATTATCTATATTAAGGTTCCATAATTCTTCAATATCTGTATTCACAAATAAATCAGAGTCCAAATATATTATTTTTTTCAAATCCGGCATAATATCGGGCAACATAATTCTGAACATTGTTCCAATTGTAAATCTATTCATTGAATCAGCCAATGAGCCAAAAATGTCTGGATTAAAATGATGAAATTCTATGCCGTTTCCACTATTATCGGCAATAAAACTCAGCTTATTTTTATTTATTTCGTTCAATGTGTCATCATGTAATATATGAAAAACTATTGGTGCTTTTGTATTTTCAACAATGGATTGCATCGTTGTTCCAGCCCAGACACTGTAATTTCCATCCTTATCATGTATACCAAGACAGATATGTATTGCATTATCTAAAAAGCATACATTATTCATTTTTTTCGCAGTTACTCTCAGCTTTGACATTCTTTTCAATATCACATTATCTGAAAAAGCCTTCACATACGGATTATTAAATATATCCGGTTCACTCTTTAAGAACTCTTCTTTGCAAATATCCAGCTCCCTTTTCATAAAAGTCTCTATTCTACTATACGGCTCAATATATTGATGCCATAACAAAAATGCCTGTACTTCACAGTGACACTGCTCAATTACATTTCCCAGTTCTGCTTTTCTGCTTTGAATAGCCCGCCTTATATGATCCATAATAATCTTTGCATCCCTGATCTTTGCATTGCTAATTTCAGAACGTATAATGCCCTCTGTGTTCTTAAAGTAATAGTATAATGTCGATTGCACCTTACAATATTTCTTTGCAAGTAACACACAAAGCATGGAAAAATGTGTATCCTCGTAATATACATCTTCTATAAATCTGAGATTATATTCTCTTATGAATTCAGTCGAGTATAGCTTTGCCCATGCTGTTACATTAGTAAATCCGGTCAAACCTATAATGAGATTTTTCCTATTATCAATATTTTCTAAATCAAGTCTTTGAATTTCATAATCACTTGCTTCTAATACATTCGGCTTAGCTTCTTTAAAACACGATACGCCACACTGTGCCACATCATAATCGTCCTCTGTCATTCTATCATGCAGCACCCTGAGCATATCCGGATGCACATAATCGTCCGCATCCACAAATGTAATATATTTGCCGGTACAGATATCCATTCCCAGATTACGTGCACCGCCACACTTTCCTTTTTTCTGTGTTTTAAGAGATATAACATTCTCCGGGTATTTTCTTTGTAAGGATTCTAATACAGACCATGTATTGTCTGTCGATAAATCATCTATGAGTATCACTTCGAGATTCTCAAAACCATATGTCTGGCTGTGAATTGAATCGAAGCATCTCATAATGTATTTTTGTACATTGTAGCATGGAATAATTACTGATATCTTGTCCTTACCATTCATAACATTTTCTCCATAATATATAAAATAACTAAATTAACTCTAACCCTAATTATGTAACAGCACCTTGCAGCTTTTCCAACCTATTTGTACTATTCCCTTTACAACTCACAAACTATACTGTTCACATGATATTTCTCTGCTGCTCTCGGATTTTTCTTTGCGAACTGGCGGTTGATTCTCTTTTTCACTATCTCGCAGTCCTCACGCTTTAATCCGATTAGCATGATAAGGAACTGTACCTTGCCATACGTGGTATATATGTCACTGTAGCGGATTGATTCACCGACGCACTTCTTGAGCTGCCTTGAATACTTGTTCATCTTTGTCTCGCTCTGTACCTGTCTGCCTTCCTCGTCCTCGAGAGTACAGAGCATGAGATACACAGGTATCCTTGTGCGCTTCATAATACGGATGGACGCCTGGTATATTCCCCTGAATACCGGATAGCTGCAGAAATATCCGCCTCTTTCTGTTTCCTCCTGCTCGTTCATGCCCTCCTGGATGTTTTCCAGTATCTCATGTGCATGATTCATCTGATTACTGTATTTCTCAAGGATTTCCAAGAGTCTTGAAGATGGATAAATACCGCACTCCCTGAGGTAATAGTCCACGACATCCGTGTATAGCTCTTCCGCCTCCTCATAGCGCCTGGTCTCTACCATCGCCTCCATGATGAGCTCCTCCCACTCATTGAACGGGTCGACCTTTGCCGCATATACTCCGAGCTTCTCCAGCCCCTTGAATTGTTTTCTCTTTCGCAGTATGTACGCAGCTTCATTTATGATTTTCTCAAACATAGTGTGATAGCGTCTGGCCTCCTGTGCTATCCACGTCTCGCCCGTATATGCCGCCAGAAATTCACCCTTGTACAGATATAGTGCTTTTACGTACAGCTCAAGCAGTCTGTCTTCTATTTCCTTTGTCTGCTCATCGCACACTGTCTCTGCACTCTCTGGCTCCTGTGGCATCTGTTTTTCCAGTGCGCAGGCTTCGTTATAGAGATTTTCAAACTCTGCTGCATCCTCTTCTATCTCTATATCCGGTGTCCAGTAATATATGCCTCCCTCCAAATATATGAGGTTCTTTCCCGGCAGTCCGAGCTGTGCGAGCTTTTGCTTTGTCTTGTATACAATAACTCTTAGCGCTGTGTGAGGTGCATCTATATCACGCTCACCGATTACTATTTCCTCGAGCTTATCCTTTGCTATTCCGCAGTCAGAATAGTGTATCAAAGCCTGCATCATGCGGTTGAACTGGCTTTCCTTATGCATTTTTTCCGCCACAAATGGTGCTCCGTTATAGTCCATTCTGAAATTGCCAAACATCTGTACCTTGATTTTATGCGTCATAGGTGCCTCTCTTCCCGAGTTTTATAAACATGCTTATTTACGGATTTATATATGGTATGCATTGATGATACCTTTTGACCCTTATTTCATATTATACAACAATTCCACTCCTACTGATAACAACGACAATTTACATAAACAGTGTCAAAACTCGTACTTGACAATTTTCGTAATATATGCTACCAATGCTCCCTGAATATAAAAAAGATCCTGCAAGAAAATCTCACAGGATCCGGCTTTTCAGATATATTAAATTAGAAAATAGCATTTACAATTGTTGAACCAATGGCTGTTGCAAGGAATGCCAGTCCACACACGAGTGGAAGCTTGTTGTCATCCTCTTCTATTGCCCTTACTCCAAAGAATATGCTTACATATCCTACTACACCCGCAAATGTATGCAGCCAGCTGCTCACATTGCCAAAGAACTGGAATGGGATTATGTCGATGATTGCTGCCACAAGGATAATCGGAAGGTATACTGCATCATACAGACATGCTGCTGAAAGTGTCTGTGCAAATGTCACCTTTTTATCCTTCTGCACTGCGTTTAATACAACCAGGATGACTGCTGCCAGAATGAGTACTCTCACCGCCTCTCCTACGATTCCTGAGAAGATTCCCTCAAAGAAGCTCGCCGGGTAAAATGAGAATCCAAAACCGCCTATGCTGCCAATTACGCTTGATAACAGATATACTACAGACCGCACTACCTCTACTATGGCAAATAAGCCAATAAATATAAAGCCTGATGCCATATTTGCATTCTTTACAAAGTCTGCTGCAGCCTGTGCCGGCTTCTTAACAAGACCCTTGTAGAATGTGATGATAGATGCCACATTCTTGTCATTCTGCAGCTGCTGTCCTGCTGCACTCACCTGCTGTGTGAAGTTATCAAACGCCTGCGACTGTGCGCTGCCCTGTGACTGTCCATTGAACTGTCCCTGTGGCTGTCCGTTGAACTGTCCCTGTGCGCTGCCCTGTGGCTGCCCATTGAACTGTCCCTGTGCGCTGCCCTGCGGCTGTCCGTTAAACTGTGCCTGCTGTGCTGCATTATCTGCCTGTGCATTGTTGTCCTGTGTCTGATTTGGTGTCTGTGGCTGTGCCTGCTGACGACATGTGCATACCTCATCATCAGCTAATTGTCTGCCACAATTTGTACAGTATTTCATAACTGAAACCTCCTTAAAATAATTAATAAACTGCTGATAACTATATTAGCATTTCAGGCATTTAATAGCAATATTTATTTGATATTTATTTCATAATATATTATGATTTATATTATGATTAAAGGGTTAAAATACCTGCTGATTCTAAAGAGGAATAACCATGCCACAAACACTTAATATAGCTGTATGCGAGGACGAAGCTGCAGAGACCGTGCTGCTTTGTGATATTCTCAACCACAGCGATATCCAAAATACATACACTGTCTTTACGGATGCAGATTCTTTTCTTGCCTCATATGAGTACGGAAAGTATGACCTGCTGCTCATGGATATATACATGAAAGATTCCATGACCGGCATCGAGGCAGTCTCCATAATCCGCGAGACAGATGCCGATATCCCGGTTGCTTTCATCACAACAAGCACGGAGCATGCCTTGGAAAGCTACAGGCTGTCTGCCATCGGCTATATCGAAAAGCCGGTTTCTGCAGCTGAGCTAAGTAACATTCTTCACCTTGCCATGCTGAAGAAATCCGATGCCCCATCTCTTTATGTGAAGAGAAACAAGAGTATGGAGAGGCTTGCCCTTTCTGATATCATGTACATAGAGCAGAGAGCCAGGCAGATTTTCATACATTTAAAAGAAAATGAGGAAATCAGCTGCTATGAGAAGCTTTCAGAGCTTTCAGATCAGCTGCCCGCTGAGCTGTTTTTTCTGCCGCACAAAAGCTACGCGGTAAACCTGTCGTATGTCACACGCATTGATACTTCACTCAAATGCTTCGTGATGGCCGATGACACAAATATCCCTATCAAGAGAGAGCTCTCCGGCAAAGCCAAAAAGGCTCTGGAGAGATACTACTTTGAGCACACCAGAGGGCTTAAATAAGGCACTTTCCTATTGATTTGATATGAGCTAGACTGTCAAAAGTAATACACTGCAAGGAGCCCGGATTATGAAAAAAATTAGCGCTATACGAAATATTCCCTATCTGACAATTATACTGCTTACACTGATTTGCATACTGCTTCTTTCCTCAAAAAACATGATTATGAGCCAGGCGAGCTATCCTGAAGCCACTATCGTAAGCTCTGCATATGCTGTGGTGGAGGGCTCGGATTCAGATAAAGAAGAAATCACATTTCCACATACCTTTAAGCACCTTTCGCCGCGCACACATGTCACCGTCACAACACATATCAGCCTGAACAAGGATGATCCAATCTACATAAAAACTGTCTATCCCCCTGCGAAGGTCTATCTGGACGATGAACTCATATATGAGTTTGGCAGGACCGAAAACTACCCATCCTATATGAAGGATCCCGCAACCGAGGGGTACCTGATAGGCACTGACGGTCATTCGGGTGATACAGAGCTTCGTATAGAGTATCTGTCTCCAGTTACCAGAAGCTAGCTTACGGTATATTCTCCTATCTACGGAGCATACAAATCCTTATTTTTCACTCTGTTAAAGCTGAATAAATGGTCATTCTTTATAGCACTGTTTGAGCTTGCTGCAGGTGTTTTGTTTATATTTATCTCACTGATGCTTTTATACTACGATAAAGAGGTTTGCAAGATGATATTTCATTTTGGATTCTTCTCACTCATGGCCGGCATGTGGTCTATCGGCGAGTGCAACTACACAGGTGTCATAGTCAAAAACCCTACACTGCTGTATCTGTGTGCTTTTATAGGGCTTTTCTCGCAGATGATTCCGCTATTGTATTTCTGCAGGCTTGCAGTTGGTTTTAAGAATGACAAGCCAATTATAGTTATCGCGAAGCTCCTCACCGTGCTTGACCTTGTCGCTTGTGTCTTACAGCTTAGCGGTACGGTGGCACTATCCCAGAGCATGTACGTGTTCCATGTCATTCTGCCTCTCATACTTTGCTTCCTGACTGCATACATCATCCTTGAGGCTGTTCGCAGCCAAAACAGCAGGGCAAAACGGCTGATTGTTCCGGTATTCATACTGGCACTTGCTTCATGTGCCGAGATAATCAATTATCATTTAAAATTTGTGGCCTCATTGTCATTGCTGTACCAGATTGGAACTCTGCTTTTCATTATAATCATGGGAATTATAATGGGACTTAATATAAGCGATATGCTCAGGATAAAACGTGAGAATGAAAGGCTCATATTCGATATGAATCTCCTTGAGCATTCCCTGTTGGAGCAGAAGAAATATAATTCGCTCATCACAACAAACGAACAGCTTTTTAAGAAGCAGCGCCACGATCTGCGTCACCAGCTGGTTGCAATAAAAGGCCTCGCAAACACTGAAAATAAACAGCTGAATGAATACCTGGATTCCCTGATCCACAGCATACCATCTGCGCCTGCAAGCTATTGTGAAAACAGGGTAGTCAATTCCATTCTGTCATACTATAGTGCCATATGCAGAAATGAAAATATCGCTCTTGAGACAAGGCTTATTGTTCCTGAAACCGATGATGCGCCCTTGGACAATGACCTGTGCCTGGTATTTGGAAATCTGGTAGAAAATGCTATAGAAGCCTGCAGACGCATGGATACTCTGGATTCTTCAGACGAAACACCATCACGTTTTATCCGACTGCATGCCCACGTACACTATAAGACACTTATTATTACTATGGACAACAGCTTTGACGGACATGTTACCATCCAAAACGGAAAATACCGTTCTTCTAAGAGGGACGACTATGGTATAGGTCTGTCATCCATCCGCTCTGTTGCCGGCAAATATGATGGTGACGTTGCATTTGAAGCAGCTGATGGTATATTTCAGTCATCAGTATACCTTCAAATATATAAATGACACACTAAAATCATTAATTTATATTAATGCTTCATACCTAAATATCATTTTCAGAGTCCAACTGACTTATTGTATATAATGCATATATATGTTATAATAACAAGAGAATTTTGTGCACAATACACATATGGAGTTTTAATTTATGATAGAACACACGATATACAAGGAATTTATTGATAAAATTTCAGAATTATCAGACGGGATATATCCTATCATCACCGACCTGGATAATGACTTATCTTACGTACCGGACAAGACAGCTGATTTTTTCGGCTTTGAAGCCGGCAAGCATACCTGCTTCTTTGAACAGCTGAGCTCTTGTGTCAACGACATTGACCTGCCGGAATATAGGCGGGAGATCCGCTATCGTCTAAACGGTGAAAAACTGGATGATATATTTTATGTCCGCATGGGAAAGCACACCAAAGAATATATGATGGGATTTTATTCTGACATTTTTACCGGTGATGACGGACACCGCTACCATGTCCTCGTGCTCAGAAACGAAAATACTCTTCCGGATATCGACCCATATACATATCTTTATTGCCAGTCAAAGTTTGAAAGAGATATCAACGGCTATATCATGGAAAACAGGTCCGTAGCCATAATTGAGGTGGAGATAGGCCATATAGATGAGTTCAATATACTGTATGGTTCCAATTTCAACACTGCAATCCAGCGTGAGCTTGCGCTCAAGTTTATCTACATGATGGATGACAGCACCGCTACCTACTATATGAATAATTGCAAGTTTGTATTTGTGATAAAGGAAGCTGACCGTGCCTCTGCTGAGGCATTCTACCGGAAAATTGTAGACACAATAAATTCCATGTATTTCTTTAAGTGCTTTAAATTTGAGTTTGATATATATGCTGCGTGTCTGATTCTCAAGGATTATGATGGTGATACCTCCACTGTCATCAGCAAGGTGGAGTACACTCTGGGCCGCGCGAAGGAGCTTCACAGCCCTGATTTGTTATTTTTCAATGATATGGTCATGTTCAATGGCAGCTCGCATATAGATATCATGAAAATCATTCATCAGTCGGTTATCAATAGCTGTGATGGTTTTTTTGTGGAGTTTCAGCCGATTGTAAAGGCTTGCAATGGCGAAATAATGGGTGCTGAGGCACTGGTGCGTTGGAAAAAGGAGCCTTTTGGCACGGTGCCACCCGGACTGTTTATCGACTGGCTTGAGGATACCCCGGCTATGTATGAGCTCGGAAATTATATAATGAGAACTGCAATAAGCGCAGCCTGTGAATTTGCAAAGATAAAACCCGGCTTCTTCATCAATGTAAATGCATCCTCAGAGCAGCTTGAAAAGGAAAGCTTTGTAAAAGATACTCTGGCAATTCTTAAAGAGTATGATTTTCCGCCTACACAGCTGTGGATAGAGATTACAGAGCGTTGCAGAGACCTGCCTGTATCTATGATAAAGAAAACAGTCACAGCACTCAGAGAAGCCGGAATCCACATCACTATGGATGACTATGGCACAGGAAGCTCTTCATCTCAGATGATGCTTGAGCTTCCTGTAGAGGGTATTAAGATAGATATGTGCTTTGTAAGGGATATTTTCGAAGAAAAGAAAAAACAGGCACTTGTAATCGGAATGGTTAATTTTGCCCATGCCGCAGACTTAAGGATATGTATCGAAGGCATAGAAAATAGTGACCTTGAAAGCTATCTCAGACAGTTTGGTGTCACCTTGTTTCAGGGCTATCACTACTCGAAGCCTATCTGTCAGGATGAGCTTATAAAGCTTCTTATAAAGCCATAGCCCTATTTCCTACTCCAGATTTTCCTTAAATGCTGTCAGTGCGCCATTTTTCTTTAAAATCAGCATGACAATCGCTGCCACTATGCTTCCGGCCACTGTAGAGATAAGGAATGGCACTATGTATATAAACATGCCTTCCGGCTGAATAAGCATCACGTATTTTGCAAGAGGATACGCTGCCAGGCCTCCGAGTATGCCTGTGCCAAGCGCCTCTGCAATACATGTCGGTATGATTTTTTTGCTGAATCTGTACATCAGTCCACAGCACATCGCGCCTACCATGCTTCCCGGGAATGCCATGAGGCTTCCAAGTCCTGTCAGGTTTCTGATAATACTCGCACAAAATGCCACACCGACACCCCATGCAGGTCCTAAAAATACTGCTGCGCATATATTTACCATGTGCTGTACAGGTGCACATTTGCTGCCGGCAACAGGAAAGCTTATTAAGCTTCCTGCTACGGCAACTGCCACAAGCACTCCTGCCATGGCAATCTTTCTGATTGAAATAGTTCTTTTTTTAGTGTTCTTTTTACTTTCCATTACTGCCCACCTTATAGTATATCGCAACTGTTTTGTACCTTCACAGTTATAGTATATCAATATACTCTCCTGCAAGTGCCTTGTTCATGCTTCGCACTGCACAGAACTTACCGCACATACTGCATGCCTCGCTGTGGTCATCCTCAGGCAGACGGTCATCCCTGATAGCCTTAGCTGTCTCCGGATCAAGCGCACATGCAAACTGTGCATCCCAGTCGAGCACACGTCTGGCATCTGCCATCTTATCATCTATATCTCTGGCTCCCGGTATTCCCTTTGCAATATCAGCTGCATGAGCCGCAATCTTTGACGCAATAATTCCCTGCTTTGTATCCTCCACATTTGGAAGAGCAAGATGCTCCGCAGGTGTCACGTAGCAAAGGAAAGCTGCGCCGTTCATTGCTGCCACTGCTCCACCGATTGCTGCTGTGATGTGGTCATAGCCCGGTGCGATATCTGTTACAAGAGGTCCAAGTACATAAAATGGTGCTCCCATACAGATTGACTGCTGTACCTTCATGTTTGCTGCTACCTGATCAAGCGGCACATGTCCCGGTCCCTCTACCATGACCTGTACGTTGTGATCCCATGCACGCTTTGTGAGCTCTCCAAGTCTTACAAGCTCCTCTATCTGGCATACATCTGTTGCATCTGCCAGGCATCCCGGTCTGCAGGCATCTCCAAGCGAGATTGTCACATCGTGCTCCTCACAGATTTCAAGTATCTCATCATAGTGCTCGTAGAAAGGATTTTCCTCTCCTGTCATGCACATCCATGCAAATACAAGGCTGCCTCCACGGCTTACGATATTCATCTTACGCTTGTGCTTTTTAATCTGGTCTATCGTTTTTCTTGTGATTCCACAGTGAAGTGTAACAAAGTCCACTCCATCCTCTGCATGGAGTCTGACTACATCGACAAAATCCTGTGCTGTAAGTGTTGCAAGATCACGCTGATAGTGGATGACACTGTCATAGATCGGAACCGTACCGATC
>ERZ834722.1731-NODE-1731-length-19601-cov-5.812289_pt1 | contig 19601 bp, 14 predicted proteins | sample MGYA00519576_ERZ834722 | MGnify/ENA primary metagenome ERZ834722 (study PRJEB31850, sample SAMEA3708759) | human gut metagenome | biome: human gut; feature: human-associated habitat; material: faeces | place: China | collected 2014 ...
GTTTTCTCCATTCAGTAGCCCTCCAACGCTCTCAGAATAGCAATCTGCACATCTGCATTGCCCTTGTTGTATACAAACCGCTGATTTTCAGCCTGATACTTGAAAAATCCCGAAAAATCCTGTATAATATCATTATGGGATATTATGTCTTTCAACGCAAACATCTGTAAAAATATGCGGATTTCGTAAAAGTATCTATTTCAAGAAAAAACTATCTTCTCCCCAGATACTTTACATAGTATAACACCGCATTTATCAGGTATGCAGGCAGAATGAACGGTTATCCCTGAATTATGCAATAGTTAGGGGGATTGCAATGGCACACGATACTTTATATATAGTTGACAACAGCAGCGAAAAGGCTTCTGTAAAAAATTATCTTTCCGAATGGTGTCCTATTTCCAAGCAAATGGATATTGCAACAGGTTACTTTGAAATCGGTGGTCTGCTCACTTTAGGGGAAGATTGGCAGAAACTCGACAAGATACGCATTATTCTCGGCAATGAAGTTACAAAACGCACAAAAGATGTCATAGAAGAAGTAGCACAGACTATGATTGAGCGTTTCCGTAGCAGTATGGAGCGTGAGCAGGAAAAGAATGAGTTCTTGATAGGCGTTCCTGCTATCATAAAAGCTATGAAAGCAGGCAAAATTGAGTGCCGTGTATATGACAGCAATAAATTTCACGCTAAGGCATATATCACCTATTTCCGTGATGAATACAGAGAACAGTTCATTTCCTCTATGAATGTTCCTTTGGGATATGCCCTGGTCGGTTCAAGCAACTTTACAAAGGCAGGACTGACGCAGAATATCGAGCTGAATGTTCAGGTCAAAGATGAAGTCGAACAGCTTCAGAAGTGGTTTGATGAGCATTGGCAGAACGGCACAGATATTACCGAGGCTGTGTTGAAAGTTATGGAGATGCACTGCCGTGAGTTCAGTCCTTATGATGTTTATCTTCGCTCCATGTATGAGTATTTCAAGAGCCATGAGGAAACAGTATCGGAATGGGAAGAAAACGAATCGGTCGTTTATAAGGGCTTGTCGCAGTATCAGAAGGACGGCTATAACAGCCTTATCCAGATAGCAGAGCGTTACTCCGGCGCTTTCCTTTGTGACGGTGTCGGTCTGGGCAAGACCTTTGTCGGCATGATGCTGATAGAGCGTTTCGTAAAGAAGGAGCGTAAAAATGTCGTACTGATCGTTCCTGCATCTGCAAGGGTATCCGTATGGGAAGTAACTATAAAACGACTTATTCCTGAGATACTTGAAGGCTTCTATCCGTTCAAGATCATCAACCATACAGATCTTCTGCTTGATAAAAATCAAAATCTTATGAATCAGATCGCTCAGCAGGCGGAAATTATTATCATAGATGAAGCGCATCATTTCCGCAACCGTTCCTCCAACAGATACAGAAAACTGTTTGAGATGATGCAGGCAGGCTGTCAAAAGCAGATGTTTATGCTTACAGCCACACCGATCAATAACAGTTTCCTTGATTTACAGCATCTTATCGAGCTTTTTACGCACAGGCAGGAGGATTATTTCTCCGCTGCCCCTCTTGGCATACACAGCCTTGCAGGACATTTCAAAAAGATGGAGAAGCAGCTCGATCAGGTATCTGGTACGTCAATAAGCGATTCACTTGATATATCCGGTGATATTATCCGTGCAGACAAGCTGGTTACGGAGCTTGTTGTACAGCGAAGCCGTGCCTATGTTAAGCGGAGTCTGCTGACCGAGCAAGGAAATAATGTCCTTTTCTCTAAGAGAGAACCGCCGACAGTTGCAAATTATTCTCTTGAAAAATCATACGGCAGGCTGATTAAAGATTTCAAGGAATCATTTGACCGCAAGGATAAGAACGGAAAGACTATAACGATTCTGTCCCTTGCCATTTATTCGCCGTACAGCGATGATTATTTTATTGGGGACAAGTCTAAGATGGACGAAATGGTAACAGGTCGTCAGCAGCAGGTAGTAAACCTTATCCGTATTCTGTTGCTGAAACGCTTTGAAAGTTCTATCGAAGCATTTAAGGAGACTTGTATCAAAATCTATATCCGCCTGAACAAATTCCTTAACGACTACAAGGATATCGATGCGAGCAGTAAGCGACTTGTTGATAGATTGCAAACAAAGCAGGAGGGCATTCTTCGTTATGCTGAGGAATATGCAGCTCTGAATCAGACCTCTATCGAAGATATTGAGGACAGTCTGCCCGATTATGTATGGAATACGCAGGAAGTCTTTGATGTAAATGACTTCAATATCAATGCTCTGCTTGTTGATACCATGATGGATATGGAAACACTTTCAAAATTCATCGAAGATATGATGGAATTCAAGCCCGAAAACGATGGTAAGATACGGAAATTAAAGCATATCCTGCACGAAGATACACGCATTCAGAACAAGAAAGTCATCATCTTCACGGAATACAAGGCGACAGCGCAGTATATTTACCGTGAGTTGAAAAAGGCAGGTTTTACCGATCTTTACGAGATAGATGGTCAAACTTCCGGTGACCGCCATGAAATGATACAGCGTTTCGCTCCGTATTATAACGGCTGTTCATCGGCAGAGGTAACAGATGAGATACAGATACTCATAGCCACCGATGTACTCGCAGAAGGCTTGAACTTGCAGGACGCATCGTGCCTTATCAATTATGAGCTGCACTGGAATCCCGTAAGACTTATGCAGAGGATAGGTCGTATCGACCGCCGTCGTGATGCAGATACCGAAGCACGTCTGCTTGCAGATCACCCCGAACTGAAAGCAGACCGTGATTATGCGTACTATTGGAACTTCCTGCCGCCAAAGGAATTGGAAGACCTTTTGTCACTGTATAAGACAGTATCAAAGAAAACGCTCCGTATTTCCAAGACATTCGGCATTGAGGGAGAAAAGCTCCTCACTCCCGACGATGAATACGAAGCACTGAAAGAATTCAATTCTCATTATGAGGGCAGCACTTCTGCAGAGGAAGAAATTGCACTTGCATATCAGCAGCTCTTAGCGGATAATCCCGACTATCTTGAACAGGTAAAGGAACTGCCGAGGAAGATGTACAGCGGTAAAATGGCATCTACCAGAAAAGGATACTTCTTCTGCTACGAACTGCCTACCAAGAGAGCAGACGGAACATGGTCGGACGGCGATGGTATTTACCGTTGGTATGTGGTTGATCCCGATACCAAGCAGGTCACGGAAGATCTGCATGAGATATGGACTGCCGTTAAGTGTGAGCGTGACGAGAGCAGAGTCTTTAACGCTAATGAGGAGCAGTTCTCCGAGATACGCAAAGTGATAGAGAATTACATCAAGAAGAATTATCTGAAAGCGATACAGGCACCTATGGGAAAAAAAGCCAAGCTGGTCACATGGCTTCAGATGATATAAGGGGTAACAGATATGGATATCAGAAATATAAAGAGCATAGATGATCTTATCAGGTACTTCACCGAGGAACTAAACTGGAACATTGACCTTGATGATTTTGATGAGATCGACGATATTACATACGATTTTGACGCTGCCGATATCGGACTGAAAGAAGAGGCATTTGCTAAGATTTCATCATTACGGCAGTTACAGCCACTCTGCGATGAGCAGAAATGGGGCATCTTCTGCGTAGAATTCGACAGCAACAAGTTTGAAGTGTCGGCACTCCGAAAGATACTGTCGGGACTTATCCCCAAGAGAAGAAATGCCGCTGAACACGCTGTTTGGTCGCAAAAAGACCTTCTGTTTCTTTGTTTCTGGGGAACGGATAATAACCGCACCATCGGTATCGCACATTTTGAGGATAAGGACGCAGGTCTTCCGCAGATAAAAATGATTTCATGTGCGCCTGCTGTTGAGGATTTCACGCAGATACGCACATTTGAGGATCGTATTAGTCATTTATCATGGGCGAAAGATGTTACAGACACGCTGGCATGGTATGAACAGTGGTCATCGGCGTTTGTGACAGCATATCATCAGGTCATAAGGGACTCTGCTTCGCTTACTGTCAAGCTGGCGGCAGAGGCTCAGGCTATCCGTGACCGTATACTTGACATATATGCTGTCGAAACGCATGACGGATATGTGCACAAGCTGTTCAAGGATTTCAAAGACAATCTTATCCACGATATGACCAAGCAGCAGTTTGCAGATATGTACGCTCAGACCGTTGTTTACGGATTGTTCTCAGCAAGATGCATGGACAAGACGCAGGATAGCTTCAACGTGAAAGAAGCTATCGCCTGCATTCCGAACACCAACCCGTTCCTGAAAAGGCTCATGGAGGAATGTCTTGGCGAGGGCAGTGAGCGACACCTGACCTTTGACGAGCTGGAAGTTGCGAATGTTGTGGAGATACTCACGCACACTAACACCGACCTGATACTTGCCGACTTCAACCGTCAGACAGGCGGCGGCCGTGAAGACCCCGTTATCCATTTCTATGAGGAATTCCTTACCGCATATGACAAGGCACAGAAGGTGCAGAGAGGCGTTTACTATACGCCGCAGCCTGTTGTCAATTTCATTGTCAGAGCTGTTGACAGCATTCTGAAAACGGAGTTCGGGCTTGCAGACGGTCTGGCATCAGAAGAAACTAAGACTGTGAAGTATATGCGTGAAAAGATCAGAGGTCAGGGCATGACCGAGGACACAAAGGAAGTACCTACTGTTCAGATACTCGATCCCGCAACAGGAACGGGAACATTCCTGCGTCAGACCATTCTGCAAATATATGATAATTTCAGAGCCAAGCACAAGGGTGAGAGTGAGGAGCAGATAAAGAAGGCATGGAACGAGTATGTTCCAAAGCACCTGCTGCCCCGTCTGAATGGCTTTGAGCTGATGATGGCTCCCTATGCCGTAGCTCACATGAAGCTCGCTATGGTGTTGAAAGATACGGGCTATGATTTCGGCGGCGATCACCGTCTGAATGTGTTCCTGACAAATTCGCTGGAAGAAGCCAATGGAATGGTAGAAGTGTTTGATGATGGAAGTGTAATGACTTCCATGTTTGATGATCCGCTTGCATTTGAATCGGCAGAAGCGAATCAAGCCAAAAAGAATAATGGCATCAATGTAATCATTGGTAATCCGCCATATTCTGGAATCTCATCAAATAACAATGCTTTTATTGCTAAACTAATAGAAGATTATAAATATATTGATGGTAAACATTTCAATGAACGTAAGCATTGGTTAAATGATGATTATGTCAAATTTATTAGGTATGCTCAATCACTAATCGAAAGAACAGGAAGCGGAATTCTTGCTTATATTTGTCCTCATGGATTTTTAGATAATCCAACATTCAGGGCTATGCGTTGGAATTTGTTGCAAACCTTTGATAAAATATACGTATTAAATCTTCACGGCAACATCAACAGGGGAGAAAAATGCCCTGACGGTAGCAAGGATGAAAATGTATTTGATATTGAGCAAGGCGTGTCTATAAATATTTTTATTAAAAATCAAAAAAACACGTCTAAATCAAAAATAAATCATACTGATTTGTATGGTATCAGAGAGTTAAAATATAAATATTTACAATCAAAAGTCATATCTGATATTGCATGGAAAAAGGTTGATGCGAATAGTCCATACTACCTATTTGTTCCAAATTCAATCAGCGAAACCAACGATTATTGGGAATGGATAAACATTGATGAACTATTCATAAAGAATACTACGGGAATTGTCACTATGGGTGATGAATTCATTATTGCTGATACAGCAAAGTGTATCGAAGCAAGAATCAAGGATTTTATTGAAACTGAATATACGACAACAGCGTTTAAAGAAAAATATCATCTTGGAAAGAATTATCCCGATTTCGCCTTAAGTAACAAAAAACATATTGAATATAGTAATGATAAAATAATCAGACTTTGTTATAGACCGTTTGACAACAAATATACATATTATGATAGAATGCTAATTTGGAGAGCAAGAGATGACGTATCCCCATTATTTTCAATAGGTGACAATATAGGACTAATAACTGCAAGAAGTAATAAAGCTAAAGATTGTAGCCATTTTTTTATAGCAGATTGTATGTCTGAAGCCAAATGCGGAGAACGAACCACTCAATCAGCTATTTTTCCACTTTACTCATTTACTCACGATTTTACTACGAACAGATTAACAAGGACACCAAACTTAAATTCAAAGATAGTATCCTCTGTATCTAAATCATTAGGGTTGCCATACAAACCTAACTCTGATGGAAACGAATTTGATAGTTTTGCACCGATTAACCTACTTGACTATATTTATTCTATTGTCTACTCTGCCAAATATCGTGAGAAATACAAGGAATTCCTGAAAATAGACTTTCCCCGTGTGCCGTACCCTACAGATCAGGAAACCTTCTGGAAACTGGTTGAGATCGGCAGCAAGCTGAGAGAATGTCACCTGATGCAGACCGAGTTAGACACCGCAGCTTACAGCTTTATCGGTGACGGCACAAACGAGGTCGTGAAGCCCGAATACAAGAACGGCAGGGTGTACATCAGCAAGACACAGTATTTCGACAACGTACCTCAGGCACAGTGGGAGCAGTACATAGGCGGCTATCAGCCGTTGCAGAAGTGGCTCAAAGACCGCAAGAAGACTATGCTATCCACTGAGGACATTGAGCATTACAAGAAGATCATAGCAGCCCTCAGGCTCACCGAGGTGCTTATGGCGGAAATTAATCAGGTTGTGGAGTTCTGATATGACGTAAAAAGGACAGATGCTTCTCTTGTGGAAGTATCTGTCCTTTTGTTGTTATAGCTTGCTGTAAAGGTCTTGCTTATAGTAGCTGTGATAAAACTTCTATATGGGCGCAATCCTTTTTGCGAGTCCTTTTTTATGTAATAAGAAAGCCTGCCCACAAGCACAATGCTTTTGAGCAGGCAGGTAATTATTGGCTTTCATCGGCTGAGTCTGATGTCGGAAATTCAGGCTGTTTCATATCGCGGAAATTCTGAGTTCCCATGTCGTCTATGTTTATATCAGAAGCGTCAACCTTATCACCGTCATTCTGCTCGAAACTATCCGCCGAAAGCTTTCCGTCAAGTTGGAGCCTTATGCTTTCGGCTCTTTTAAGGCAGAAAGATTTAAGGGTACTGTATGCCGTTTTGAATTCGTCAGCGGAATAGAATGCCGTAGCGTCCTGTTCAACATACGGAAGGATCATGTTATAGAGCTGTTCGATTTCGGTTTCAAATTCACCTGATTCAAAGTAATTTTCAAGAAGTTCGCCGAATACTTCGTGATACTCTTCAAGGTATTCGTCATTCTCAGCGATCCAGCTCCACATCGGTCTGTCTGAATTTTCAGCACCGAAAAGAGGAGTATCAATTCCGTAATTTACAATTGTTGTTGAATCAAAAGCGCTTGAATCATCGGATTTTCCGCCTTGATTCATAAAAGCACCGAAAGCGAGATTATAGTCCCACGGAAGCATTGAGAGCTTGCCGCTGTTTTCGTAAAGGTAGTAATTATGGAGCATATTTCCCGTATAGCTGTCATAATTCATCACAAAATTGTGTGCCGCAAAATATCTTATAACGCTGTCAGTATCGAGCGCACTCTCTGTATCTCCCTCCGAAAGCTTTTTCAGCGCCGCAATTACGCGCTCCTCGGCGGAATCATCGGGATCTGTTATTGCATTGTCGAAGATATCGGAATAGCTTTCCTTGTCATCATCGGTGTATTTAAGCGATGCTCCGTTGTCAGCGCTGCCGAATCCGCCGCCCTGTGGAGGTTCGGCTCCGTCCGGCATTTGAGGCATTCCGCCGTCAAACTGCTGACCGTCCGGCATTTGAGGCATTTCGCCGTCAAACTGCTGACCGTCAGGCATTTGTGGCATATCGCCGTCAAATTGCTCACCGTTCGGCTTTTCGGGCATTTCGCCGCCATTCGGTGGAGTCATTCCGCGGTGATCGTCCTCTGATGAAGTGCTGTCCGAATTCTCTCCCTGCTGACCGCTCGGAGGTCCTGGAGCTTCACCTCCGTCAAATCCTTCGGGAGGCTGCTGCATATTATCGGGAAGCTTCATGTCTCCGCCGTTAATATTATCAAGCTGTTCGGTCTCAGGCTTGTAAAGCTCACCCTCGCCGTTGGCAGTACGCGCAAGGTAGGATTCGCCGATCTCCTCTATTGCAATATACAGACCTGCATTTTCACCGTTTACGGTAAGACTGACATAGCTTACCAGCGGACTTTCAATGCCTGCCTCAGAGAAGATCCTGTAGCTGAGATAGTCTTTCATATAGGTAGCGTCCGCATATATGTTATTCAGGTAGAGTTTGTCAAGTCCGTAATATGTCTGACCGTCCGTGAACTTTCCGAAGTTTACCTTAAAGCTGTATCTGTCGGAATCCTCGTCATCTGCTACCGATGAAAGACTTGTATTGCCCTTGGTTGCAAACGAAACATTTTCAAGAGTTTCACCGTCAATGGTTATATTGGCTTCATATTTCGTCTTGCTTTTGGGACTCTCTTTAAGGTCAGTCCAGTCCTCATCGGAAAGCTCGATATTGATAGTGTGAACTTTGTCAGTCGTGAAAAGTTTGTCCGCATAGCTTGCAGATCCTTCTGTTTTTGCCGATGTTTCACTTGTTGTGGTCTCGATTTCAGAAACAGTTGTTGTTTCGCTTGTTTCAGATGTTTCGGACTTTGACTCGGCTTTTTTGCCGCAGCCTGTGAATATAATGCACAGCGCCAGTAAAAACGCACAGCTTCTTTTAATACCTCTCATAGCGCCCTCCATATTGCGTGAATTATTGTTATCACAGCTTGTATTATACCAAAGTTTCCTTAAAATTGGCTTTAATTAATGTGTGCGGTTATTATGAGGGAGCTGAATATCTTATGTTAAGAATGTGAAAACTGTGAGTTAAGCAGTCAGGCTATGCGCTTTTATGAAACTTCAAACTCTTTTACAAGGTGGAGCAGTTTGCGGTCAACAAGCGCCTCTATGAGAGTGCCGTTTTCGGTGTATTCCTCCGCGAAAACTTTTCCCTCGGTTCGGACAGAGCTGATGAGCGAAGTTTTATCGTAGGGGATAAGGAACTTTCCGCGCACGGCTGTTTCGGGAAGATTTCGCGAAATACAGTCAAGGAGTCCGTCAAAGCCGGTCTTGTTCTTTGCTGAGATAAGAACGGACTTGTCATCAAGCGGAATGTACTCAAGATCTTTTACTGCGTCCGACTTGTTGTAGACTGTTATTTTGGGAATACCCTCGCAGCCAAGCTCATTGAGAAGGCTGGCGGTGACTTCTGCCTGCTCCAGACCGTCCTCGGCGGATATGTCAACTATATTTATGATAATGTCCGCGCTTGCAGCTTCTTCAAGAGTGCTTTTGAAAGCTTCAACAAGCTGGTGCGGCAGTCGTCTTATTAGACCCACGGTGTCAACGAGCATGATACTTCTTCCGTCAGGCAGTTCGAGCATACGCGAAGTAATGTCAAGCGTCGCAAAAAGCTTGTTTTCCGCCAGAACTCCTGCGTCTGTCAGAGCATTGAGCAGTGTGGACTTGCCGACATTCGTGTACCCCACTATCGCACCGGTCAGTATGTTGTCTTTTCGGCGGCGCTCACGGTGGAGTTTTCGGCGCTTTTCAAGCTTTTTGAGCTGATTCTCCAGCATTTCAATACGTTTTCTTATATGTCGCCTGTCGGTCTCAAGCTTTGATTCACCCGGGCCTCTTGTACCGATTCCTCCGCCAAGTCTTGAAAGCTCGATTCCACGGCCTGCAAGGTGGGCAAGTCGGTATTTGTTCTGAGCAAGTTCAACCTGAATGCAGCCCTCTTTGGTCATGGCACGCTGAGCAAAAATATCGAGAATGAGCGTGGTTCTGTCAATAACCTGCATATCGAGTATGTTTTCGATGTTTTTCGTCTGGTTCGCAGTAAGCTCACAGTCGAAAATGGCGAGGTCAACTCCAGATATCTCAGCCTGTTCAGCAACATCTTTGAGCCTGCCCGCACCTATACAGGTCGCGCTGTCATATGTGGGACGTTTCTGTATCACATAGAACTCGGTTTTTACGCCTGCTGTTTCGGCGAGTTCCATAAGCTCGGCTATTGACAGCTCTGCGTCAAACTCTCCCGTATCTACGCTTATAAGAACCGCCTTGTGTTCGTCCTTTTTCACTAAAGCAAAATTGTTCATATATTCTCCTGTGAATTGGCGAGTATTTCCTCGGGGATACACTCCGCCATTTTTTGATAGCCCGAAGCACTGGGATGGAGGTGGTCGCCGCTGTCATACCCGTCTCTGAAAGCAGTTTTATCGTCATCGCTGCGGACAGCCTTATCGAAGTCGATACAGCCGTCTGAAAGCGGAGACGTCCTTATCCAGTCATTGTATTGATTTTTCATTTCCTCGCGAAAATCAGCATAAGTTCTCCAGCCCTTTATCGGCAGGAGAGTGCCAAGGAATACCCTGAAATTTTTCTTCCGTGCGTTACTGATGTACCATTCAAGCATATCCGTCATTTCTTTTACGGTAGGCAGGTCGCTCATTGGTCGGAATTTGTTTACTTCCGTGCCGACAGGGTGGATTATGTCGTTGATCCCCTGCTGTATTATTATCATGTCCGCACCCGTAACGTCCCATTCTCTCGGAACGCGGTTTTTGCCTTTCAGACCGTAGGATTCGTAAGTGATGTTATCATACTGCCTGAGCATTCTTGTACCGCTTGCGGCTTTTCTTATTACGGACAGGTTAGTCACGCCGATCTCGTCAAGACGGTCGGTCAAGTCGTCCGGCCAGTTCTGAGCGGTGATAGAATCGCCGTAGCATATTAGAGCGTGATTTTTCTCCTCGGTCAGAATATCAATGTCACTTAAAAAGTAGTAAACAGAAGTTTTACGCGACTTGTTCATGTCAAATTCCTCATCGCAAACGCAGTCGCCGACAGAGTAAAATCCTCCCGAGTGACTTCCAATGGCAACAACTGACGAGCGCATGAGTGTGAAATCTCCGAGGTAAAAACTTATGCTTATGATGTCGCCGCGCTTTACTTCAAGACTAATTTCATCGCTGACTGTTTTCGTACCCTTTTCAATAGTTACACTCTCACTGCCTCCGAATGTTATCATGACAGCAGTTTCTTTTTTTATTTTTCCGTTTTTATCTGAGATCGCCGCGTATGCTTTTGTTATTGTAATTGCTTCAGTGCCGCAGAAATTGTCAAATGTAAATCTGAGTTTATTTCCGTTAAACGGAGCGTATATCGGATAACGCAAAGTAATATCTTTGCTGTAAGTTTCGACTCTGTGGTCTGAAATTGACATGGCGTTTCCGTACATTGCCACCCATTTGCTGAATTTTTCCATTTTTCTCTTCCTCTCGTATGGTTATTTTCATATTATACCACAAAATACGGCGTTTGGCAATTCAAAATAAATTTTTGTGATTGGGAGTGTTTAGGTCGAGGAATATAAAAATGTAGTGTGGAAACATGATGTGAAAGATAATGAAGTTATGGTTCTCCACACTCTTGTGGTTGATCCGCTTGAAAGAAGCAGAGGCTATGGCAAGGTTTTTGTGGCATTTTATGAAAATTATGCAAGACAGCAAGGCTGTGCCGAGCTGCGTATGGATACAAATATGATAAATAAAAGCGCGCGGAAGATGTATAAAAAGCTGGGATATGAGGAAGTGGGTATCACAGATTATGTATTCAACGGTATTCCAGATGTTAAGCTTGTATGTTTGGAAAAGTATTTAGGGTAGGAGATTCGCGGTTTTCGGCTTTCTAAATATGTGCTAATTGTAAAATGTGCGCTTTTTAGTTGACGGGCGCGAGAAAGTATGGTATAATATGACTATAGATGCGCGCTTTGATGCAGCACAAAAAAGCTCCGTAAAACTATCGGAGCGGTAAGGAGTGGCTTATATGCTGAAATTTAAACTGACTGCATTAATTACAGGTATTGCCTGTACTCTTGCAAGTATTCATATCCCAATCGTATCGGCTGAAACCAAGCCAACGGAAACGGTTCACAATATAGTTGTTTTTGCTCAGTTTAAGGACACTGACAGCTATAATTTCATGGAGGACAGGGTTCAGGAAATACAGGATATGTGTGAGGACAGGAGCACTGTGATCTCGCTTGCGGGATATATCGATAAGATATCATATGGTCAGATGAATGTGGAGTCTCACTATCCGCAGTTGAAAGACGGAACTATCATACCGTATGTAATGCAGATGCCCGAATCAAGCTATCAGAACTCTCAGCAGGCTGCTGCGGAAGTTCTCACAAATATCGAGATACCCTCTGATATTCCTCTTGACGGCAACAATGACGGTTATCTTGACAATACCGTCATCGTATTTGATGCTAGTAAAGAGGGCAGTAACGGAGTTTTCTGGCCCTGCGCATTCAAACAGAGCGAGATACCGATAAACGGAATACACGCAGGAGCTGTAAATGTTCAGAATACCAACTCTCTTTTTGAGAACAAAATATTCGGAAATGTCGGAGCACTCTGCCATGAGTTTATGCATTCCATAGGCTATCCCGATCTGTACCGCGAGGCAGGTTCTGAGGGAAACCCTGTGGGACAATGGGATATAATGGCAAATGACTCGATTTACCTGCAATATCCTCTTGCTTACATGAGAGCTGCGATTTCGGGCTGGCTGACTGTTTCAAATATAACCAAGAGCGGCGACTATACGCTTGCTCCTGCATCGTCTGACAGTGGAAACAGAGTTTACATATTAAAGACGGATCTCTCCGATACCGAATTTTTTGCAGTTGAATACAGACAGCAGAGCGCGAAGTATTCGGACGAGCTTGATGAAAAAATATATGGCAGCGGTCTGGTAGTTTACCGAATAAATCCCGAATACATAGGAAACCGTTCAACGGAAAAAGATCAGGTTTATGTTTTTCGTCCTGACGAAACAGGTGTGAGAGACGGCGCCGGTGATATTTTTTCGTCAAATTACGGGGGAGAGGGCAAAAAGACGGAAGTAGGCTCACTTGATCTTTCAGACGGCATTACTGACGGCGCACTGGTTTATTCCGACGGCACAAACAGCGGAATAAAACTGAGTGATATAACGATAAACGGTGACGAGCTTACATTCCACGCTGAATTCGCCTCTCTCGATGATTTTACCTTATGGCATAATGCAGCCGATACTTCGTCCGTAAGCAGCGTGCTGTCGGCGGATATTGCATTGGGCGAAAACGGAGATCCGTACATTTTAAGCGGTTCATTTTCAAATGATCTGAAGCTCCACAAAGTCGAGAATGGAACTCTGAACCTCGTGAGCAATATATCTTCTACCTTGGGCGGAGAGTTCTACAATGCCCGTCTTGTGACTTCGGGTGGAGTTCCGTATGTTCTTTATAACGATGCTGATTTCAGGTATAACCTCATAAAATACGATACTTCGACCAAAAGCTGGTCAAAAATCGCTTCAGGCAGCAGTCTGGCGCAGTATACCGATATGACCGAATATGGCGGTAAGCTATATTTGGCATATACTGTTGGCAATTATCCTTATGAAGTCCGTGTGGCGATATTGGATACCAAAACAAATGAAATCACGGAGCTTGGCAGTATATGCTCAAACGGCTGCAACATTTCAATATCAGCAGACAAAAACGGAATATACGCCGCTTATCGCGATCTTGATGACGGCAGTAAGCCAAAGCTTGCCGTATGGAACGGTACAGCTTGGGATAATGTGACGATCTCTGAAAGTTCATGCTCGACTGTAAGGACGGTAGCCGACGGCAACGGTGTTAGCATTGCCGCAACCGGTGACGCAGAGGGACTGTACAGTTACTCAGACGGAAAACTGACTTTCTCGGCTTTCCCGAAAACCAATGGAAACTGTTTTGATGCCGTACCATTTACAGCAGGGGATAAACTCCTTACAGGCGTGAACACTCAGAACCCGTTTGAGTTGGCTGTTTATACCTATGACAGCGGAAATTGGGCAAAACTCGGCAACAGTATTTCGCTTGAACTGGCAAATTCAACGGATTTCGCTTATTCAAACGGTACAGTCTATGCGGTGTATATTTCTACTTCCGGCGCACTTGCGGTCAAGTCGTACAGATTGGGCAGCGAAGAAAAGCTGCTTGGCGACGTAAACAATGACGGTATCGTTTCGATTGCAGACGCTGTTATGATGCAGAAATATCTTCTCAGGCAGGGGGAGCTTACTGCTTATAAAAACGGCGATATTTCACAGGACAGTACAATTAATGCGCTGGATATGTCCATGCTCAGACGTTTGCTTATAAATTCATGAGTTTTGAAAGGAAAATTTTTCTGACAGAGATATTGACTTTTCCGAGAAGGTGTGATATAATACTCCAAGCAAATAAATATCGGGAATGATGTTCTCCCGTGAAATGCCTTTAATGGCTTTCAGAACCGCCTTATAAAGCTGATGACTTCTGTGTTTTTACGCAGTAGTTATCAGCTTTTTTAATTTTATGAGGAGATGTCATAAGGAGGAAATTATTATGTTATTGTCGCTTGCAATTATTTTTCTTGCCGGACTTTTTGCAGCTGCCGTCTTTGAAAGGATAGGCTTGCCGCGAATTATCGGTATGCTTGGGGTAGGAATAGTCGTCAGCCCCTATGTGCTCGGACTGCTTGATGATTCCATACTCGGAATATCTTCCGAACTGCGGCAGATTGCGCTTATCATTATACTTATAAAGGCGGGACTGTCCCTTGATCTGTCAGACCTGAAAAAAGTCGGCAGACCTGCTGTAATGATGTCATTTGTGCCTGCCTGCTGCGAAATAGTCGGCTATGTGGTATTTGCTCCTCTCCTGCTCGGAGTGAACCGCATTGAGGCGGCGGTTATGGGGGCAGTGCTCAGCGCAGTATCTCCTGCTGTTGTTGTCCCGAGAATGGTCAGGCTGATAGAGGAGAAGTACGGTACGGATAAGAGCATACCACAGATGATACTCGCCGGAGCTTCATGCGATGATATCTTCGTTATCATACTGTTTTCGACTTTTGTTACAATGGCTCAGGGCGGAACAGTCCATGCTGCGGACTTCCTTAATATTCCGATCTCAATTGTTCTTGGCGTTATCATGGGAGCATTGGTCGGAATGGCTGTGTATTTTCTGTTTGAAAGCTCATACAAACACAACCGAAAAATTCGCAGTAGTACAAAGGTCATCATCATGCTTGGCACAGCTTTTCTTCTGATGAGCATTGAAACGCTTGCCAAGCCATATGTTGCCATATCGGGACTTCTTGCCGTGGTCGCAATGGCTTGCGTGATAAAGCTGAAGTCTGAAAAGCGGGTAACTGCGCGGCTTTCGGAAAAATTCGGCAAGCTGTGGATTGCGGCAGAGGTTGTACTTTTTGTTCTTGTCGGAGCTGCTGTTGATGTAAGATACACCCTCACAGCAGGCATATCTGCGGTACTAATGATATTCGCTGCGCTTGCTTTCAGAGCAGTGGGAGTGTTTATCTGTATGCTCGGCACAAAGCTCAGCGCGAAAGAAAGATTGTTCTGTGTCATAGCCTATCTCCCAAAAGCAACAGTGCAGGCGGCTATTTGCTCGGTGCCGATGTCACTTGGTCTGCCATGCGGAAAAATCGTGCTGTCGGTGGCAGTTCTTGCAATACTGATAACTGCTCCGCTCGGGTCTATCGGTATCGACAGAAGCTATAAACATCTGCTTAGTGCGGAAAAATAAACGGCTTGCGTTCAGTTTGCATACTATGCGAGCAGGTTTGAAAATGAGAACAAGTTCTAAATATCCTTTTTCTTGACATTTTACCGCTGCGGTACTATAATGTATAGGTGATGAAAGAATCGAGGAAACAGAAATGAAGCAGAATTTTAATGAATCGCAGTTTTTCGGCGAGGAAAAAATCTCGCGTATACTGCTAAAAATAGCACCGCCTGTAATGCTTGCGCAACTGATACAGGCGCTCTATAATATTGTGGACAGTCTCTTTGTGGGAAGATTTTCGGGCGCAGGACTTACCGCTCTTTCGATAATATATCCATTGCAGCTTTTGATGATAGCGCTCGCGGTCGGAACAGGCGTCGGAATAAACACCGCAATGGCTGCGAGACTCGGAATCGGGAAAAAAGACGAGGCAGAAGAATTTGCAGGTGTCGGAACTCCTCTTGCAGCCGTGATGTGGCTGCTATTTGCGGTCATAACGTGGCTTATAATGCCTGCATATGCGAAAATGTCCACCGATTCACCGGAGATAATCGCGGACGTGATAACCTACGGTCGTATAGTTTGCGTGTTCAGCATGGGAGTTTTCTGTGAGAGTATCTGGACGAAGATCCTACAGGCAAACGGCGACATGAAAACACCCATGATCGCGCAGATAGTCGGTGCGGCGGTCAATATTATTTTCGATCCGCTGCTTATCTTCGGTCTGCTTGGATTTCCGCGCCTTGGAATTGCGGGTTCGGCTATAGCAACTGTTGCAGGACAGATAATGGCGGCGCTTGTTGTCATGAAAAGGGGAATGCGCCGACCTCCTGCAAGAAAACTCTACCGCAGCAGGATCTTCACGATTTTCAGGCTCGGAGTACCGAATATCCTTATGCAGTCAGCCTACACTTTCTACATTTTCGGACTCAACATGATACTCTCTGGGTTCTCTGATCAGGCTGTAACAGTGTTGGGAATCTACTATAAATGGCAGACAATTTTCTTCATTCCGCTCGGAGCTATGCAGACTTGCATAGTGCCGATAGTAAGCTTTAACTATGCAGCACGGAGAGTTCCGCGCTGTCGCCAGACCATGAAAACCGCGATACTTTTCGGTATGGCTCTTATGTTTATCGGAACTCTGTGCTTTGAGTTTATTCCTGCCCCTATGCTGAGGGTTTTCACGTCTGATGAACTTGTGGTCAGCATAGGAACAGTTGGGCTGAGGACTATCGGAGTAAGCTTTATTCCGCTTGTGACCTCGCTGATCTTTCCGGTTTTCTTTCAGGCGATCGGTTCGGCGCTCAAAAGTTCGGCTCTTACCGTTCTGCGAACCGTGGTGCTGTTCGTACCGCTCGGATTTATTTTCTCGCACTTTGGTCTGAATTATTTCTGGCTTACTTTCCCTGTTACGGAAGTTGTTACCACTTTCGTAGGCTTTATTTTCTACAGACAATTTCTGTACAGACCATACATAACAAAAGGGTCACCTTAAAGGTGATCCTTTTTCTTGTAAGTGTCATTCTTGAAATACGGTAAATCACGATAACCTGTGCAGTAACTAAAGCCTCTTGGCAGATTTAGCAAAGTTCGCGTGAAGGTAATGAACGGAACAAGGTTGCAGGAGACGATATACTGATAAATTTTCTCCTTGTTTTCATTTCCATTGTTCAGATCAGCCTGCCAGATAAAACGGAATTTTAAAAGCTGTGAGATGATTTTATCAGCGCATTCAGGAGAAATTGCCAATTCGTTCACAAGAGTTTTTTCGTTGAAGAACATTGTGGATTTTCTGCCCTGTAAAAAATACATTGCGCGCAGAGCGTTGGGCGAACCAAGAAAAGCAAACAGTTCCACCATTTTCTCGTCATAAGCCAGAACCTTGTCGTAACCCTCTCTCGGTTCCGGCATAAGCAGAAAATAGTGCAGATTTTCAGGTAGACGGCTTTGATAGAAGCCGCTTTCAAAGGTTCCTTGACTAAAAATATCAGTCGGGCATTCCCACAGTGTGTTTTCAATTGGATGATATTCCCCTGAACCGCAGCAGCCCATTGAGAATGCGCGGCATACATCACGCATTATGTTGAAACTTTCTTTGTATGGAGTTTCTGACCCTTCGCTGTAATCTATAACGTCTCTGACGGCATTAAGCGCAGACTGATACAGTGACAGTTTTTCCTCTTTTCGTCCGAAAAGCTCATCAATTTTTACTCCCAGAGCGTCGGCTATCTGGGGCAGAAGCGCAGCGTCGGGGAGAGTTGAGATTTCCCACTTTGAGACAGCCTGTGCGGAAACTCCTACCATATTTGCAAGCTGTTCCTGAGTGAGACCGCGAGACTTGCGGATCTGCTTCAGTTCTGTGTTAAAATTATCAGCCATGTTTTCAACCTCCTTTTCTACTTACATTATACAGCAGCGCACGATTGAAAACAAGTCCTGCTTCAGAGATAAATACAATCTATAGTTGTGGCATAGTTTGATAATCTTTAATGAGTTGAACCCAAAACTGTCTGCACGATTTCTCATGCGGACAGTTTTTAGTTAGTCTTGGCGGATGATCGGCGTGCTGAAAGCGTATCGGATATTTTGCAGATAATGCAGCCGATAGCGATTCCTATCAAAGCTCCTGCCATAACGTCTGTCGGGAAATGCACATAAAGGTACAGTCTTGAGAAAGCGATCATAGCGGCAAGGACAAAAGCAGCCGCGCCGAGCTTTTTGTTGAAGTGCATGATTATTGTCGCTGCAATAAAAGAAGACATTGTGTGCCCCGAGGGAAACGAGTAGTCCTGCGAGACGGATATCAGGAGCTGGATAGATTTGTTTATCCAGCATGGACGGTCTCGCGCGACCAGATTTTTCAGCAGGATATTTCCGATAAGTACGCCCGAACATAAACCGCTTCCAAGCATTATGCCTGTTTTTCGCGACTTGCGGAAAAATAGCATGATGACCGCTGAGGCTATCCAGATCGCTCCGCCATTGCCGAGAAGTGTAATTTTCGGCATGATGAAATCAAGGAAGGAACAGGTGATGTGTTCGTGTATCCAATTTAATATACTGAAATCAAAGTTTGTTATGGTGTTCATAGAGCGTTTCCTCCGAGAGAGTATTTTTGCGGATATTATGCAGTAAATGCGCTGTTTGTCTGAACGTTGTCGGGAGCTTCTTTCATAGCATATGCTTTCTCGCAAACGCTGATGCACGCTTTTACCGCAAGGATAAGATCGGTATAGGGATTGTATTTCTGACTTTGGCTGTATTCGTTCAGGACGGAATCGAGGTCGCCGTGCTTGATAGGGCCTCTGCATTCCGCTCTGAGCAGGTCTTGATTTTTAAGTGCGTAGCAATTAAGTGCGCGTTCATACATAATGTGTTCGCGGACATTTCCGATTCCTCCTCCGAAGTGCACGGAGCAGCAGAAATCACTCACATAATGATGTAGTATAATAAAACTTGACACCCTAACCTCAAAGGAATAAAATAGGAAAAGAAAAAATGGAGGAAAAAGGGATGTCAGAAAATAAACAATATGAAAATGAGTACAAGGTGCAGGCAGTAAAGCTTGCAAAAAAGATAGGTGCGGTAAATGCAGCGAATGAACTTCAAATTCCTGTAAATACGCTGTACGGCTGGATCAGAAAAGCAAGGATAGGAAGCCTTGATATTGGCTGCGGAGAACGCAGCCCGGAAGAATCTCTGAATATCGCCGAAGAAAACCAGCAGCTGAGGAAGCGGATCAAAGCATTGGAAAAGGAAAACAAACGCTTAAGCGAAATGAATGCGTTCTTGGAGGATGCAGCGGCTTTTTTTGCTGCATGCCGTCAGAAGTCCGGAAAGAGCAGCGATTGAAATATATTGCATATCGAACCGATGACGGCAAAAACGCCGGAAAAATCCGCTTTTAC
>ERZ834722.1734-NODE-1734-length-19578-cov-3.404241_pt1 | contig 19578 bp, 15 predicted proteins | sample MGYA00519576_ERZ834722 | MGnify/ENA primary metagenome ERZ834722 (study PRJEB31850, sample SAMEA3708759) | human gut metagenome | biome: human gut; feature: human-associated habitat; material: faeces | place: China | collected 2014 ...
GAATGTAAAAACTATTCAAATACAATCGCAATGAACATTCTAGCCCCCACATTGGTGATGGCTCAAATATATGAAGTAAATGAAATCTTGTTTTTTAGCCGTTCTACTATTAACAAATTTGCAAAAAACAAAATCTTAGCGTTTGGTGAAAAGACGAATAAGATGATTCGCTTTTTTGATGGAGATGCTCTTGAATCTATAATCTGCACCTACGCATCAAAACTTCCTGAAAGATATTCTCCAGTCAAATATATGAATGATTGCGATATAACAGAAGTAGACAATTTTTTTGTAAATATATATTTTTTTCAAAATGCTGTTTCTAATGCACATTATGCGCTAGAGGAATTTCAAAATTATACATCTGCCCAAAAGATCTACTATAACGAAACTTTTTCGTTGACATTTTGTTTGATGAATCCTTTTCAAGAAGACCAAGTTGATGTTTATATAGAATTTATGGATGAAGAATGTGATCGTTTTTCTTTTCAGTACTTTTATCCTACTATTAAACCAGAAGATAAAAGGTGGTATCATGCATGTCTGAAAAAAGGAGAAGGACGTGCAGTTTCCTTAAATATGAGGCAGAGTGTATACAAGCCTAAGATTATGTTGCCAAGATTTCATGTCAGATTTGTTGGTGCACAAAGTGGAAATCATTTTGAATGGCACTCTGAAAAAATTATGGTAAAAAGTCACTGGATTGGTTCCACTAGGCTTATTGGAAACAATTATTTAAAAATATTAGATGATACAAAAAATCTATTGGTGAATAATCCATACATCTCAAGTTTAATACTGACAGGAACTAGTGGAACGGGAAAAACAAGAATTCTAACAGAATGTCAAAACATCTTTTTAGCAAACGGATACCGAATCATTAGTTTGTCTGGACAACTGGGGCAAGCAGAACAGAAGAAGCAGGAAGATCACTTATCACGTTATTTCATAAAGGAATTGATTGCCTTTCTTTATGAAATACCAAGTGATGAGATATTAAATTTGCTAGAGAAAAAAATATGTTTTTCACAATATGAGTGTGATATTTCAGAACGCAGTGAATCAGAGAAAGCTATTCGTTTATTACAACTAATTATGAATCAAAATAATGAATCATTACAAGCTACATTAAATAAATATAAAGCTATTTTGTACGAAAAACTTTCAAAAGATAAAAATGTTCTGATTGTTGATAATATGCAGTTTACTGGAAAAGTCTTTCAAGATTTTATTGAAGGATATGTTTCTTATGCGGTAAATCAGCAAATAATCAATTCATCAATTCTTGTTTGCGTCTTTAATACCGACTATATGACACCAAAAACTTCTGAACTATTGTATAATCTTCTGCATGCAGATATGAAATGTTGTCTTACGGCTACATTATTGGGATTTCAAGAGAAAAAACAAGGTATTCTTTTTTTACAGGAGTTGACTAGAACTAATTTGGATGAGAATGAGGAATATTTTTCTGAAATTGTCGATAAAGTTTCTTTAAAACCATACAATTTATTGCAAACAACAAAGTATTTGGAAGAATTAAACATTGTAAGTGTTTCTCCTAATAAAAAAGGCTATATTGTGTCAAATTTAAAAAAATACGAGGCTATTTCCGAGATTTCAAATGGAATCACGAGTGTTTTGGAGAATAGATTTGCGTTTATATACAAAAATATTCCAGAGGTCAGATTGAAATTTATTTTGTCTATTGTCTACTCTTTTAATTGCATTGATGAAAAATTGCAAGATATTTTTCAAATTAATCCAAAAGAATTAAATTTTTTATGTGAAAAAAGTATTTTACGAGAGCAAATGTTCGGTAATTACATATTTGATCACGATATTATCCGCAATTTTTTTTATCAAAGTTATTCAAAACAAATTTTACTGTGTTTTGAATATATACAAAACAAGGGGATCGAAAATAAAATCAAAAGATATCCAATTCCTTATTTATTGTATAAAATTGCGATTGAAAAAGATATGGATATTTTGATAGATACTGGTGCCGAGATTATGAGTGTAGTCTTACCGGAAAGAATCGCTTCTTTATTTTATAATTGTTTACTAGATTCATTTATTGAATTGCTAGAAAATAAACATTATGAAGGTGTTTATATAAAATATATTCACCAGATTTGTACTTTTATCCGCCAGTATGATGGTTCCCTAAAAGCATGGTTTCGTTCCAAAGAAGCAAATGACACGATACAGGCTTATTATCCGCATGCGCTATCTGAGGATCTCAAATTTTATCGTCCTTTTATCCATTTTTGTTGTGATATCGCAGTGCAAAAACACATGTATTCGCAAGAAGTTGATTTTATAAAGAAGATTTTACAATTATGCAAAAATACACATCCAGTTGGAGTTGAAAATCAAGACGAATTAAATGTACTTCAGGCAATTATGTATAATCGATGGTACATTTCTTACAATACAGAGAGCTATAAACAAGAAATAGCATCAGTAAGAGAATCGCTTATGCAAAAATCTAGAAGTTATGGGGAGAAAATTAGTAATCCACAAAAACGAGGTCTTATCGATTATCTGAATAATTCAGATGAAGGTTACAATTATTATGGTTATTACAAAGATAAAGACAAGTTGTTTTCTATCTGGGATAACTGTACCATTAATATACCCTCATTAGTACCGGAAAAAACTCTAAATTATTATAGAAAAACTGTACAATATGGTCTAATTGAGCAGAGTTATGAGAAAGTAACTACTGAAATCGATAAAGGAATGAAATATCTAAAAAATGGGAAATATTCTCATGAACCAATTATTTTTAAAACATTTTTCTTAATGGCAGATGTTATGGCAAGACTTCAATATAACCCTGAAATGAACTATTTTTATAATACCAAGGTTATTGATGATATTTTGAGAATGCAACAGCTTTTGGATAATCACAAATTAGGAGATATATTACTTTTAAAAGGAGTAAATGCATACTATGCAAAAAAGAAAGATGATGTTTATTATTCTTTTAAGGAAGCATATAAACACTATTCTGCTGGCGAAACTTCAAGATATTGGATCAAAAAGGATTTACTTGAAGAAAATATCCAATACACATTTACGAAACTTGGAATATATAAAACAGGTTATGACATGTCGTTTCTTACTGCTGAATGCCGTCAGCCTTTAACTATATTTGAGAATGATCGGTTCATTGCCAGCGGCATTCAACGAACAGGTGATTTACATCTTAATTTACCTTTGATATAATTAACATTTTTGCTCAGCAATTAAATTTAGGGGCAAAATATTTCCATGACGATCAACTACTAGATCATGTTGTATGTTGCGCATTTCAAACCACAACTTATTATTAAATAATGCCACAAATGTATCAACAAAATAAATAATCGGAGTAATAAGATCAATAAATTCAAACGATGAACTATTGTACAAAACTATTTGCTCACAATCCCTTTCGTTAGCGGGTCTTTCGATAATATCAAGATAAGTTATGCCAAGGACTTCTTTTATCATTTGATGAAAGGAAGTCCTGTCATATAATGTTGAAAAATCAAGCATTACAAATTGGTGAACTTTCAATGAATATGTTTTAAAAAAATAGTCTGCACTTTTTTTATACCATTCTGCATTATCATAAACAATTTTTGCGTAATCTTTCATCCCATACATACCTTTTGCGTCTAAACGATAATAACCGAAAGCGGATTTCGAATTATTAGGATCTGTTCCGCCTTTATGATATGCAATTGCTCCTGCTGATACCCAAGTTTCAAAACCGATATCTCTTAGACGAAAGCAATAATCGCAATCTGTATAGGAATAGGGGATATCTTCATCCATTCCACCAATTTTTTGATATAAGGTTTTAGTAGTCATCATAATTGCACTACATACAGTTTGTACACATCGATCCATTTGGGCCAAAGGATGATTGTATAATAATCCCATCATTGTGTGGGCTGCATTGTATTTTGAATACATAATTCCATAATCAATAATACGGTTTGTAAGAGGATTGATAAGTTTTGCACCTACTACGCCTATTTGATCTGAACTAATAAAGGTTTTGTATAATGCCTCATACCATCCATCCCATACAAAAATATCTGCATCTACAAATGTTATAATTTCGCCAGTGCATTGTTTTACAGCTATATTAAGAGCCTTGGGATATTGTAAATTTTGATCATATTTCAGATATTTACATCGAGGATTTGAAATCTCTACATCTAATTCTGCTTTGTTTACATTGTTTCCTATAATTAAAATCTCCACATCATCTGGCGTAGTTTTCAAAAGACGGTTAAGACAAAAAAGCAACATATCTTTATTTTTGTGATATGTAATAATAATTGATTTTTTCATTGATTTCCTCCTCGTTATGTTTGTGTGTCGTAAATTTTAACGGATAATCATGTATTATCCTTCATGTTCAAAACTGCCCGATAATTTTTTATTATCATTCTGTTAATTATGATTTTCAGAGTAGATATATTTGAGACAAATATGACTGAATGAAGCACAGAAATATAAGGAATTTTAACCATTCTTTACGGTGAATATTCTTACTTTAGGAAACCTTAATTTCGGGAATGTAGGAACCGATGTTCCAGAACACGGAAACTGTCTTGATTGGCTTAATGGATATTTGCTGTACTGAAATATATAAATGATGAAAAGATGCTGTTCCTGTAATGCACTTATTTTTACTTGAGGATATTTTTGTGTGTCACTTCTAACAATATAATAAAAGACAATATATAGATAATCTAAATACTTGTTGACACAAACAAATGCGATTGTTATACTATTAATAGATTGTCTGATAGTATGACCGCTTTTGTTATAGTTAAATTATATAATCAAATAGGTGAGAATGATGTTCTTAGGAGGTGAAGGAATCTATTTACGTAAGAAAAAAAGGTACAGAGCAACCATTGAAAAAGCGTTCTTTTCATTGGTAAATACCAAAAAATGAAAAGAACGCTACAAAATAAACACCATAAAACAATATGACATATTAATTAATACATGTGCAAAAATGTATTGCATAGAAAAATAAGGAGGACAAAAATGAAGAAATTTACAAAATATATAGCAGTTGGAGCAATGTGTTGTGCTTTGTTGTGTACAGTTGTTTCTGTTAAGGCATCTAGCGGAAGTCTTTCATACAGCACAAGTAAAAATAGCTATACATATATTGGAGAACTTGTTAATAATAGTGCAAAGGCAAAAACTCTTTCAGTAAATACCAGACCATCAGCGGGAACCGGTGGTGTGAATGTGAAGATTGCTACACACGATGGAACATTAAAAGCATCAAAAGTCTTTCCATATTATTCATCAACCAGTGATCTCACCGCTAATTTTCCAGCTGGTGCTGTTAGGCGTATATATGTTAAACCGAATACATCAGGAGAGCATATTCAGGGAGCAGTAAACTATTCGTATTAGTCAATAGTAATATATAGTTACTGATATTTGAATGGTGTAGTATTAGACATTATTACACCATTTATAATATGGAGGCAGGATATGATTTTTTTGAAGTTATCAGTAAAATACTGGAGAGAGCATTGGAAGAGACTTCTGACCCTGATCACTATGATCGTTATGGGAGCAGCGGTTCTCTGTCTTACGGCGCTTTTTATCCGCAGTGACAAAATGCGTCTGCTGAACCGTGAACTGGATATGCTGGGAAATTATGATGCGGTATTTTATGAAGTGACACAGCAGGATGCAGAAAAAATTGCAGACAATAAGGATGTGGATGGCTGTGGATATTACCGGGAACTGGGGTATGCCGGAGCGGATGGGAGCGAAAGCGCTGACTACAAGGTGATCTCCTTTCCAGATACAGCTTCCATTGAGATGTACCATATGTCCTGCGTGAAAGGAACCTATCCGGTAAAGGAAAATGAAATAGCAGTTGATGCAGGAAAAGCAAAGGAGCTTGGTGTGGCACCGATGCCCGGAAGTACAGTGAAACTGCAGCTTTTTGACTACAAAAAGAAAAAGCTTATGGAAAAGAAGTTTACCATATGCGGGATTTTCCAGATATCTGCGGAGGGTGTTTGGGGAGGATATTACAGATATCCGGACAGAGAGGAGTTGGAGGATTATGTCATGCCGACAATCTGTGTCTCAGATAAAATGGCGGACAGCTTTCATAGCAGTTATGCCACAGCTCTTATTCAGGCGGATCAGGATATGGATAAACTGGTTACGTGGCTTGGCAAAAGCGGACTGAAACATCTGAAAGGGTATGATGTCGTGCTTGGAAGATCTTTTGCTTTTTCTTATATCCTGGGGATTACTGCACAGATTTCCAATAAATACGGAGAAATGACAGTAGAAAATGCTTTGAAGGCGTTAAAAAACGGAGATGTCTGGAAGGATTTTTATTCCTCTGTGGTCATTCCTTTATTCGGTGTACTGATGTTTGTTGTTGTAACGATTTCGGTTGTCAGTATGGTACGGAGTCTTCTGGAGGACCGTTCCAAAGAAGCGGCGGTTCTTCGCAGCGTTGGCATGACCCGGATCAAGGTATGTGTATATCTTTTTGTGGAACTGTTCATTTTGATTCTGTGTTTTACGGTGGTTGGCATCGCTCTTGGGGGACTGGTACATATCTTACTGGTCCGGATAGTGTGTCCGGTTTATGGGATAGATCTTCCACTTGGCTTTCATCCGGGAGTGTATGTAGCATCGGTGACCGTTTCTCCATGGATCTATGCGTTGGTGGTTATGATGGCCAGCAGTATGATCTCCATTGTGTTTCCACTGATCCGAATGGGGAAAATGACACCAATTGCATTGATGGATCAACGGTATTCCGTCAAGAAGCGTAAAAAGAAACAAAGAAGGGTCAACCTTTCCAGATATAGCTGGCGCAGACTGGTGGGAGCAAGGATTTCCTTTCATGATCCTGCAGTTCTTATTATTCTCTGTGTCCTTATGGGGACCTGTTTCCTTGGATACAACTATTTTCACGCACTGGCAGATAAAAATAATGTGGAAGAAAAAGCGACTCTGGAAGAAGCCGGACTTGATGAATGGTATTATACGGCAGAAAAAACAAAGCAGGCATCCCTGTATGATTTTGCAGTGGAAAATCATCATGATTATGGTATCGAGCCGGAGGTCTATGAGCAATTTCGCGGGAAAAAGGAGATTAAAAATTCCTTTGCCCGGATCGTCAATAAATCGACCCGTCTGACTTATATCAAAAAGGATGACAAAAGGATGCCTGATTATCTGAGCCTGCGGACGTTGTCTGCCTCAAAAAACAAATTCCGAAACGCCCTTTATGAGGCACAGGAAGCAAGGATCAAAAACACGGGATATACTGCGGACGAGAAGATTTATTCCCTGCCGTCCGTCGGTGTACAGGAAGAAGACTTAAAGCTGCTGTCGGATTATATTGATGAGGGAACGATCGATCTGGAAAAGATAAAAAGTGGGGAGGAAGTCCTCATTGTGATCCCGAAAAATATGCAGTATGATATTATGAATGTGTTTCAGCCGGGAGACACTCTTCCGGTCAGCGATATTGCATTAACGGAACAGGAAGAACAATACATGTTCAGTTCATTTCGACCGCAGAGGTATCACCTGAATCCGGTGTACAAAAAGATGGTCACAGAACCCGATTTTGGAAAACGGGTGGAGCTGACTGCTTATGCTGTCGGAAAACGGAAAAATATCAGGACGAAGATCGGAGCCGTTGTGATGCTGAATGATGAAAAGCTGCTGAAACGGTTCTGTATTCCATATTATGATGTTCTGGACGGAGAGCCGCCATCACCAACCTGGGGGGAGGCGGATGCACAGAACTATGCAATGACCATGGTGTGTATGCCGCAGTCTTTCGAAAAATGGGGACTTCCGGATCGTCTTTACACCGAGGTGGATTTTGATCTGAACAAAAACGCTGACCTTTCCAAAGTTGATCAGGAATGGTATCAGGCATTTGGAAAATGCAAGGGGATATCGTACAATTCCACATATGAGATTCATAAAAGAATGCAGCAGAATATCGGGGATACAATGTTTTTATGCTACATTATGATGGGAATGCTGATCGTGCTGGGAATTGCCGCAGCGGGAATTAAATTTTACAGCCGGATACAGAGAAATTCCAGGACGATTGCGAAGCTCAGGGCACTTGGGATGCCATTGAAAAGTCTGGAAGGTCTTATTATGAAGCAGAATCTTATCAATCCTCTGATCGGTGCAGTTGTCTCTCTGCTTCCGGTCTCCCTGTGCCAGATGTTTTTTCTCTTTATCAGGAAACAGTTAGAAAGTGGAGCCTGGGGAGAAGACGGTATCGTGAATGGGCAATGGTACTATGAAGTTCCATACAATTATGATCTCTTTGGATATCATCCGGTGGCTGTACTGCTGATCATGACAGGGGCAGTGCTTCTTTTAACACTGCTTGCAACATTGCCACAGATTTATTATATCCGGAAACAGAGTGTATCGGAAACCATACGCAGGGATACTTATTAACTTGATGCAGGAGGCAAAAGCAGATAGCAATAAACAGAAAAGAGGGAATTTATGAATAAAACAGCACTACAAACAAAGGATTTATATAAGATTTATCAGGTGGGAGATCAGAAAGTGGAGGCATTGCGGGGGGTGAACCTGTCGGTGGAAGAGGGAAAATTTATTGCCCTGACGGGAACCAGTGGAAGTGGAAAATCTACCCTGATGCATTGTCTGGGGGGACTGGATATGCCGACCTCCGGCGAGGTGATCATTGACGGAGTGAATTTATGTGCCTGCCGGGAGAAACAGTTAGCGAAAGTGCGGAGTGAAAAGATTGGATTTGTTTTTCAGAACTTTTCGCTTCTGGATGAGTTGAGCGTCCGGGAAAATATTGCGTTGCCGATGATACTGGCGGGAAAAAAGCCGGACCGGGAGTATCTGGAAAAGCTTATGGATCAGCTTGGAATCCTGGAACGGCAGGATCACACCCCGACACAGCTTTCCGGTGGGCAGCAACAGAGAGTTGCGATAGCACGGGCACTGGTCAATAATCCGGCGGTCATTCTGTGTGATGAGCCTACCGGCAATCTGGATCAGAAGACAAGCGGGGAAGTCATGAAACTTCTTCACCGGATTCATCGGGAGTTTCATAAGACCTGCCTGATCGTTACACATGATATGCATGTGGCAGAGGGAGCGGATTACATTTTGGAGATGGAGGATGGGTTAATAAAACAGTAAAATGTTAAGAAAAATTTAATATTGCAATATAAACATATTTAGATTATCTAAATACTTATTGATGCAAAACGTTTGTGTTGCTATACTATAAGGGTGAATTACTTATGTAAAATCTTTTAGGAGGTGAGACAATGTATATATGTATGAAAAAATGCAGAGAAACTATTGAAAAAGCGTTCTTTTCATGAGCAAATTTAGATACTGAATGAAAAGAACGCTTACAAAAAACAACAAATACAGTATAGCAGTTTGTAAATAAGGATTCAAGAAAATACGAGGAGGAATTTAAGATGAAGAAACGTTTTGTGGCAGCACTTTTAGTTTGTAGTGTTATCTGTTCATCACAGGTAAGCTTTGCACAGAGTTCAAAAAGTTTGAAAGTAGGATCTAAGACCATAACGATTAACAGTAAAATTGCCCAAAAATCTGGTGCAGGGATTACAGGGTCCGACGGAACAATCTATTCAAAGGCAAGCATTAAATATACATATAAAAACTCAGGAAAGGCACATAGCGTACCGGTGGAAGATGGTTACAAATACGGTGTGGCAAATGCGCATTATTCCATATTAGGAGATGGAGTAAGTGTTAGCGTTGTATCAAGTCATGAGGCTATATATAATGGGACTTATAATAGTGGTAATACAAGTGTGACATATAATTAGTATGTGACTTCTAGGCTTGTAATATGAAAAAATGGGGCAGAGATAGTAGTATTTCTGCCCTATGATGTTATGACGGAGGAAATATGAAGAAGAGATTTTGTTTGATTTTAGCGCTACTTGTCATTACTGCACTGGCGGGATGCAGTGGCTTTAGACAGAGCACCGATCAGGGAGAAAAGAATGAGAAAACTGTAGTAAAGAAAGAGAACACAGTAGTTTGGGCGGTCAGAGAGGATGCAAGGGTTTCGAAGAGAAATATTCAAAAAACGAATCAACTGCTTGCGGAAAAAGGCTATGACCTTGCTATCAAGGTGAAAAAATTAAAAGCAGACACCACCTATGAGAAGCAGGAAATTTATCATGATGCGCTTGAAAAGGCAGTAAAGGAAAAAGTTGTGGACGTAGCATATGTTGATGTGTGTTATGAAACAGCGCAGGGAGAAATGGCACAGTATTTACAGAGTGGTCTCTTTTATCCGCTAAACAAATGGTTTCATTCCACAGAAGGAAAAGCTGTTTATAAGCTGTACGACAAGGAGGTCTGGAAAGGCAGCAGTGTGAGTGGAAAAAACTATGTTTTTCCGAATGAGATCTATTATGATGTCCCCCAGGCGGTGATCGCTTTTCGAAAGGATCATGTGTCACAGAAGCTGGTCAAATCCTGGGATGGCAGCTGGTCTGATATGCTTAGGATTATGGATAAGATTAAACTTGGTAAGGACGATATGATGGTGGCGGGTTTTCCACAGACAGATTACTTTGAAGGCTGGATAAAGAAGCAGAAATATATGATCGATGATGACATTGTCTATGATATACAGAACCAAACGGTGCATCAACCCTTTGAACTCGAAGAATTTTATAAATATCTGTCTTTCTTGCATAAGTGCTATCAGAAGGGATATGTTACTCATGGCATGAACGATGGCAAAACAACACAGGACGAGCTGCAGCATCAGGAGCGTGGAGAATATGCCATAGCATGGCAGGCTGATCGAAGAATAAATCCTTCCGATCATTTTCTGGTAAGAAATCCTGTGTATGTAAGAGGAATCTTGGGGGAAGGCACAGCAGTATCCGCTTATTCGGATAAGAAGGAAAAAGCACTGGAGCTTATGAAAATTCTTCGGACAGATGATGAGATAGCCAATACCCTGATATGGGGAGAACAAGATGCGAAAAAGCTGTTAGACGAGGATGGCTATGTGAAAGATTCTGTAGAGAGAATCAGTGACCGGTCAGCATTTGGGCTGAATGATGGGATCTTTCAACAGAAAGAGGAGGGGATCACACCGGTCAAGAACATGAGGAAATACCGCAATAAATGGATCCATTATTCGCCGAGAACAACCTCACGTATGCTTGGCTTCTGGCCGGACTACAGCAGCTTTTACGAAGAATTAACCGAATACCAGGATGTCTTGAAGGAGTCAGTAGACTGCTTTCAGGAGGATGATTTTGAAAAAGCATATCAGGAAGCCGCAGAGCGTGTAGCAAAGGCGTGGAAGCCTGTGGGCAAGAAGGTGCAGAAGCAGATCACGGAGTGGAAACGGTAGGTGTCGGACAGGGGACAGATCAGCTTATCAAAACAATGTGAAGAGGATGAGGGGGTTATTGTTATGAAAGGGAAACAAAAGAAAATTATCATATGCGGCATTTTGCTGGTACTCCTTGTGGGGGCTGTGATCGGGATCAAAAGTTATCAGGACAAAATGAAGAACCGGCTCTGGTCATCGAAATGGGAGGACAGCTTCTGGAATCTGAACAATGAAAATTATATGACAGACGGAATATTACGCCAGCAGGACAGCTATATCCGGTTTTGTGACAATTCCACCGGAAAGGATGATCTGATCTGCGTGGATCAAAACTGCAGCCATGAGGCATCGAAGGACTCTGCCTGTGGGGCGTATGTTTATGCTTCCCAGCTGGCATGGATCGCTATCCGCGGCAGTCATATTATGTATGTTGCAGATTCCAAGGATGATTATGGAAAGTATGCATTATATGTGGCGGATCTTGAGGGGAAAGACCGGAGAAAGCTTGCGGATCTGATGCAGGCAGATCAGGTCTATGATGTGTTATATCATGGCAGTATGGTCTACATATCTTATCTGCAGATGGAAAAGGATGGTCAGGAATCCACGGTTTACGGGATCTATGCGTATGATCTTCAGGAAAAGAAGGGACAGCGCTTGTTTCAGGAAGAAGGGAACAATTATACGCCGGATGGGATGGCGATGGGAGAGAAATGGTTCTATATTTCTTATGCGTATTCGGACGCAGCCAAGGACGATATCCTGGCTCACAGCGAGGACCGGGAGTTTGAAAAGGAACATGTCAGAACCTGTGTAAAGGCACTTGATCCGGTATCCGGAAAAGTGAAGGAATCGCTGGATGGTTTTGGAAATAATAACGTGCTTCTGTATAAAAACGGATATCTGTTTTATACAAAGGCTCAGGATCTGTACCGTTATTCGGAACAAAACGGTTCCGTAGAAAAGATCAACGAAAAGGGAGACTATATTGCCATGACGGGCGGAGCGGAAGGAAAGGCGTATTTTAGAATGGCAGATCCGAAAACCGGAAAATTAATGTGTGCCGTTTATGATATCGCTGACGGTAAGTGGAGCAGTCAGGTGACAGAGCCGTTTTTTGCGAAGGCGGTCCGTGGGGATCATGTGTATGGAATGGATGAGGAAGGAAATCCGGCATGGATCCCATTAAAAGCGATGGAAAAAGGAGACGTCTCCAAAATACATGTCTACAAATCCCAGTGGGATGCGGAATGACAGGAAAAGATGGGAAATGCTGCGGATGCGGTGTTTGATCATGAAAGGGAGGAGAAGATGCATTTACTAAAGCAGGAATGGAAGAAGCTGGTCACAAGAGACGGTTTTCTGACTGTTTTTCTTCTGTGCTTTGCGGTGACGCTTTTGATACTATGGAACCGTGTTTACCGGATATCGTATGGTGACAGTTTTTTGCCGTCCCAATACTGCAGAGTGGCAGACCGGGTCCAAAACATGACGGAGACGGAAGCGGAAAAATATTTCTCGGAGGAACAGCAGGAATATGACCCTGTCCGAAATGTAATACAGAAGGAATGGAGATCGGCACACAATTATGAGAATTATCTGGACAAGATCCGTTCCGGTGGATCCGGCGGACTGCGTGGTCTGGGGAAGAATGTTTATCAGGAGCGTTTGCAGAAAAAGCTGCAGACAAAATACCGGGAAATGGATCCGGCGGAGGTTTCCTTTGCGGGAGGAAGAGGAGTTTCTCTGTTCTGCCATACGGATGTGGCGGACATGATGGCAGTGCTGATGATGTTATTGATCATATTCCGGCTGGTGGTATGGGAAGCGGAATCGGGAATGGACGGCATCAATATGGCTGCCCGGAATGGGGCTACCTGGCTGACGCGCATCAAATGGGCTGTGGGACTGATGGCATCGGCGGCGGTGCTGCTTCTGGTCCAGCTGTATAAGCTCCGGCTGTATACATCGGCGTATGGATTTACCGGATGGAACCGGGTCATACAGGTTTTGCCGGAATTTGTGGGGATTGACCGGAGGATCACGGTATACTGGTTTGTATGCGTTTTTCTTGTCTGTAAAACAGCAGGTTTTTTGCTGCTTTATACGATCTTTTTCTGGCTGGCATGTGTGGGACGCAGTGCTGTGAGGACGGTTATCCTGCATGGTCTTTTTACAGGCGTTTCCCTGTTTACCGCTTATGGGATATCTTTGTCGGGATATCTGGCAGTGCTCCGGTATTTCAGTCTGGCGCAGTGTATCAATCAGGAAATGCTGTTATCCGGTTATCATGCCCTGAAGCTTTTCCAGTATCCGGTAAGTTATCTGGGACTGTGGACGGCGGTCTCCTGTGTTATATTTTTTGTTCTGGCAGGACTCATTTTTCGGAGCCGTATCCGGAGAGTGGAGAGCAGTCTGTCCCGGAAGCCGGTGTTTCACCGGGGAAGCCGCCGATACCGCCCGAAATATTTCCGGAGCCTATCCGGATGGGAAGGCAGGAAAGGAATGCTTTACGAGGGGAGCCTTTTTGTACTGGTGCTGACACTGGCTGTGGTGCTGTTGGTTTACCGGCCGCCGAAGGAATCGATATCCACGTCACAGGAGAGCTATTACCGGGAGGTGATGCTGGGACTTCAGGGGCGTGATACCCTTGAAAAACGGGATCAGATCCGGGAGAAGATCCGGAAGCTGGAAACGCTGGAAAAGGATGTGGAGCAAAACGGGCAGAAATACACACAGACAGCCATGCAGGTGGCAATGTCGGAACTGGAAAAGCTGGATGTGCTCCGGGAGGTGGATACCTATCTGGATTATCTGGATGGCAGGAAGGATCCATATATCGTGTACGAAAAGGGATATCTGCTCCTGCTTGGAAAGAAGCTGCCCGGAGGATATCTGAAGCTTTGCAGTATCCTGGCGGTGGTCGTGATGGTGCTCATCAGTGCCCGGTTATGGGGAGAAGATGAATGGTGCCGGACGGGGATGCTTTGCATGGCAAGCCGGACCGGCATGAAAAAGATCACACACCGGAAGCTGTGCTGGAACTTCCTGTATGCACTGTTTACCGGGATCATTGTGTATGCTCCGTGGATCTGGCGGTGCGGGCAGACCTATTCCCTGCAGGCGTGGTCTGTGGCTGCAGACAACCTGACCGTTTTTAAGGACATTGGATTTATGAGTCTGGGAAATGTTATTTTGTGCAGCTATGTACTGCGGGTATTGTATCTGGCTGCGGTGGGATGTGTGACAAAAATCGTACAGAGGAAGATATCCAGTCAGAGTCTTACAGTTTACACGGCACTGATATTCAGTCTGCTGCCGGTGCTTCTGTTTGCGTGACGGATGTGTTATTTCCGCGTAGACGAAATGATGATGGAACAAATAAATATGTTTCATCCGAGCGGCTCTGCGGTAGCCCGGACGGAAAAGATCGGAGGAAGATATGTTAGAATTACAGCATGTGGTAAAAAGTTATGGGGACAAAACGGCGTTGAAGGATTTCTCGTTAAAACTGGATAACGGACTGTTTGGTCTGCTGGGGGAAAACGGGGCAGGAAAATCCACCCTGATAAAGATACTGACCTGCAATCTGGAGCGGGATGGAGGCAGTATTTTATTTGATGGAAAAGAGATCTGTGATATGGGGCGGGATTACCGGGCGCTCATCGGATATCTTCCGCAGGAATCCGTGGGGTATCCGCGGATGCGCGTGGGAGAGTTTCTGGAATATATCTCTGCCCTGAAGGGGCTTGATTATGACAGAAAGCAGCTGCGGGAGATCATTTATACCGCGCTTGAGCAGGTGCATCTGGAAAAGGAGATCTACACGCGTTTCGGACAGCTGTCGGGAGGCATGAAGCGCCGTCTTCTTTTTGCACAGGCAGTGATGGGGGATCCGAAGATACTGATCCTGGATGAGCCGACAGCGGGACTGGATCCCAATGAGAGGATCTCGCTGAGAAATCTGATCGCCAGAGAGGCGATGGATAAGATCGTGATCCTGGCAACCCACATCATCAGTGACATTGACTGTGTGGCAGATCACATCATCCTGATGAAAAAGGGAACCAATCGGGGATGCAAGCGCCCGGAGGAGTGGATGGATTCGGTAAAGGATAAGGTGTGGGAGATCACATGCGATGCCGGACAGGCGGAGGAATTTCAGAGCTTGTACAATGTCACGGCGATGCGGCAGTGCCGTGAGGGGATCAATATGAGAATGCTGTCTGAAGAGGATATGGAGGCGAAGGGATGGCGGCACTGTGAGCCGGCATTGGATGAAGTGTATCTGTATTATTCCTCAAATTGAATGATTTTTTAATATAGAGAGTACAGTTAATGGTAGATATTGTTAAGATTGGAAGGTGTAGGTAATATTTTTTAGGCAGCTGGTTATACAGCTGCCTAAAAAATTATACTTTATTTGGCATTAACTTGTGCGGAAGATATTAATGAATAAAATAAGAATACTTAGGAAAAAACACCAGTACTACTACAGGTTAATGTAACAGTTTGATCTAAGGTTTTAATTAAAATATTTCCATTGTAAAATTTCGCTTTTGCTGTGGCAATCGCCTTGTTTCCATCTTTTTTAGCTGAACGATTACTTATTTTCCAATGACTATTATAAGACTCGGCAGAAATTTGTGCATCTGTGCATTTAGCAGAACCATTACCATAAGTAAAGGTTCCTTTTACTTGTACATACCATAATAGTTCATGATCACTATTATAATAATTAGTAGTTTTTGTTTTTGTCTTTGTAGTAGAGAGTAAAGAGATATTAGATTCATTTTGTTCTTTAATTGTGGTTATTGCATAGCTGCCATCGCTAAAATGTTCTATTTGAACATTTTGAGCAGAAACAGATGTGGTGAAAGAAAGTAAAAATAAAACAGTGAATAAAATAGATATTAATTTTTTGTTCATAAAGAATTCCTCCTTGTTGTGAATAATTAAATAACAATTATTGAATTATGGTTTCCTGAATAGCGGGAATAGCCTGGGTAGCATCAATGTACAATTTATAATTAAATGCGATGCTTACAATCAACAAAATTAAAGTAATGATTAGCATTATGTAAATTAAACGACGAATCAATTTTGTTGTTTGTAAACGCTTCATGAGATATTCCGTTTCCACGTTTTCATAATAATCTGTAATGACATCTATTGGCGTCCCCAACTCCTTGATGATGGAAGCGTAGGAGATGTTTGAATTGGCATCACATAATTCTGTAATCCGGACTTTATATCTCTTTAATAATCTTCGTTCATTCTTTCCCATTGATGGAAAAATAGTTTTGATTTCCCGATAATATTGCTTTCCATTTTTATTCATTTTGTACCTCCTTTAATGACGCAAAGTCAAATGCTAACAGGGTATCAATGCTATCAACCAATGATTGATAGTCTGACAAAAGTTGTTCCAATCGTTTTTCTCCAGCTGGTTCAATGTGATAGTAAACTTTTACCTGTCTTTTACCAGTTTTCTTTTTATAATCGGTTATATAGTGATGATCAATTAGCTTATAAAAAGCCGGATACAGTGATCCTTCAGGAAAATATAGTTTCTCATTGGAATATTTTTTTATATATTGTGAAATTTGATAAGCATAACAGTCACCATAACTTTTTAAAATATGCAATACGATCATTTCGCAGGAACCACTTTTAAAGCTGTTTCTTGCTGCCATTTTAACCCTCCTTTTTTTACACAAAAATAATATATCATAAAACTTCAAAAAAGAAAATACCTAGATAATCTAAATGATTATTGACATTGGAAAAATGGTTGATATACTATGAATAGATTGTTTGATAGTGTGAATGTTCCAGACAACGACTATTATAATGGTCTCATAAATTAAGACACTTTTTCGGACAGATTTTAATGAATCTGATATACTATAATCAGTATGAAAGAGAGGATTCTAAATCATGTCCAGACAAAGAAGAAATTTTAGTGCCAAATTCAAATCAGACCTTGTGATCGAACTGTTAAAGGGTGAAAAAGATCTCAACACCCTGGCAGTTGAAAATAACATCCAGCCCAATCTGCTCCGCAACTGGAAGAAGGAATTCCTTGACAATGCGTCAGTTGTGTTTGACGACAAGCGTGAGGAAAACCTCAGGGAAAAGCTTTCCGAAGAACGCAAGGAAAAATCGGCGTATGCCAAAAAGGTTGGTCAGTTAACCATGCAGGTTGACTGGCTCAAAAAAAATCTGAAGAAATTTGCGGACCTGACTACGAGAGTAAATTTAGTCCAAAACCTTTTGACGACTAGGGAATTACCTGTTTCCGTCGGAGCAAAATTGCTTGATATCAACCGTACAAGTGTTTACTACAAGGGGATGCCTGTTTCAGAAGACGAACTTGCCTGCAAAGAGATTATCGATCACCTTCATACTGACAATCCGGCATGGGGGTGCAAGGCAGATGTCCGCACAGCTGAAAGCACGTGGTTATCAGGTTGGTCGTCGAAAGACCCGACGTTACATGAATGAAATGGATATTTATCCGATTTATCCGAAGATGAATCTTTCCAAACGGATGCAACAGGCTAAAGTATGTCCATATCTTCTTAGAAATGCCGTCATAGATAAGCCAAACCAGGCATGGTCTATTGACATTACATATATTCCGATCAAACGTGGATTTTTATATCTGACAGCCGTTATTGATTGGCACAGTCGCTGCATCGTTGGTTGGGAAGTTGATGATACACTCGATACCAGAATGGTCATCAATGCCTTGAAAAAAGCATTCAAGGTAGCCAAACCACAGATACTGAATTCTGATCAGGGATGCCAGTTTACAAGTCAGCAGTACATTGACTTTATAAAAGAAAATGGTATCCGTCAAAGCATGGATGGAAAAAGCCGCTGGGCGGACAATATCATGATTGAGCGTTGGTTTCGTAGCTTCAAGTATGAAGAAGCCTATCTGACGCAATACAATAACATCAAAGAAGCCAAAGCTGCCATAGGACAGTATATTCATACCTACAACTTTGAGCGGCGTCACTCCGCACTTGGCTATCAGACATCGGCTGAATGCTACTATCCGGCAATGCTGTTGCCATATGTAGCTTAGCATAAACTGGTTCAGGGGAGAGTTCTACTATCCTCCCCATGTTCCATGTAACTTATCCACTATATCAGTTCATTATAAAAATCTCAGATTTTTGTCTTGACAACTGAGCCACTATAAGAGGCACTGCATGGCGTTGATCTGTCGGTGGAAGAGGGAAAATTCATAGCTTTGACAGGAACCAGCAGAAGTGGCAAATCGACTTTGATGCACTGCCTTGGAGGGCTTGTATGCCGACTTCCGGGGAGGTGGTCATTGACGGAGTAAATTTATGTGCCTGCCGGGATAAACAACTGGCGAAGGTAAGGCGTGAGAAGATTGGATTTGTTTTTCAGGACTTTTCACTTCTGGATGAGCTGAGTGTCCGGGAAAATATCGCTTTGTCGATGCTGTTAGCAGGGAAGAAGCCAAAGCAGGATTATCTGGAGAAGCTCATGAGACGGCTTGGGACTTTGGAACGGCAGGATCATACACCGACCCAGCTTTCTGGTGGACAGTAGCAGAGAGTTGTGATTGCACGTGCACTGGTAAATGATACGGCAGTCATTCTGTGTGATGAGCCAACGGGAAATCTGGACCAGAAGACAAGCGGGGAAGTTATGGAGCTTCTGTACCGAATTCATTAGGAGTTTTATAAGACCTGTCTAATCCTGACTCATGATATACATGTGGCAGAGGGAGCGGACTATATCTTGGAGATGGAAGATGGATTGATAAATAGGTAGAAGCATTTCAATCAGTTCACCATGTCAGTTTTATTTTGTGTTATATTGTTTATAGATTTTTCTTTCCCTTGTATTTTCCCTTATCAGAGTTCATAAACTCGTATGGGACAATATAACACAAGGGAAACAATAAGGGAAAGTTCATCTGCGACAAATCTAGTGTTTTCAATGGTTTGTGAGAAATTTGATAACAAATTATAACAGTTATTAAATTCTTTTGAACAGGTGAAATCTCAATCGAAATTTGTGTAGAGAGATTTCTCGAATTTTCCTTATTTTACAGGCTTTTTAGCCCTTCCGGACAGTGATAAATCCTATAATTTCATTAT
>ERZ834722.1738-NODE-1738-length-19564-cov-8.371931_pt1 | contig 19564 bp, 23 predicted proteins | sample MGYA00519576_ERZ834722 | MGnify/ENA primary metagenome ERZ834722 (study PRJEB31850, sample SAMEA3708759) | human gut metagenome | biome: human gut; feature: human-associated habitat; material: faeces | place: China | collected 2014 ...
TATTCATAAATCTTATATCGGTTTTTAACGTTTACACAAAACTTGAAACGGTCTCGACTTCTTCGGCTTCCTGATCACTCATAATAGTTACTGCGCCCATGATTCTTTCTTTTACATTTGACATCTATAATCACACTCCTTTATATATCTGTCCACGATTACCAATATCAATAATATCTATAATAACACCATTGATATCAAACAATACTGTTATGTGGAAAGCAATTCTTCTTTCATTTCCAATAAGAGTTCATTCGTCTGCAATACAGACAAACGTTTGTTTAATGAAAAAATGAGAATCGAATCTCGGCGATTTTTGGGATAAAGTTGCCCTAGTTGTGCTAATGTGAGGGCACGTCCGGCATCCGGAAGGTTGAGTTTTAGAGCCAGGCATAGTGCGAGAACCTTGTCGCGGGAAGGTTTGCGGGTTCCATTTAATATCTGATAACCGTAGTTCCTTTGAATTTGTGAGTCTGCAATCAATTCTGCTGCAGAAAGATTTTGCTCATTCATTTTTGAATTGATATATTCCGAAAATGTTTGCAGCGGAGCTTGTTGTGCGAGAGCGGCCGTATAGGTTTGTAGTTGTGCGCAGTTTTTTGTTTCATTTAACAGATGCATCAATTCATCCGTATTTTTTGATGTCATGCTTACTCCTTGATTTGTGTTGAAAAAAATAATAAAATAATCATATTATTTCGTGTCGAAAAAAGCAAGGGGGATAAATGGAACTTGTAGAAGAATATCGTTTGTCGGAATATCAGGATCTTGGGATGCTGACCGACAAGGAACAAGTTCATATAGTAAGAAATCGTGTAAACGGGCAGATAGCTGTGCGTAAAGTTGTATCATCGGACAGGCAGCGAATTTATGCTTTTTTGCAGAAAAATCAAAACCCATTTCTTCCGGTTATTTACGAATGCATTCAACAAAAGGATGAGCTGATTGTAATTGAAGAATATTTGACGGGAAAGAATCTGGGGGAATGGGCAAAGGATCATTCGTTTTCTGAGAATGAGGTTGTCCGAATAGGCATTGATCTATGCAATGCGATGAAACCATTACATCATGCAAATCCGCCGATTATATGTCGAGATTTAAAACCGGAAAATGTAATAATTACATTGGATGGAAGGCTAAAGGTGGTTGATTTTGATATTGCCAGAACTTATCAGATGGGGCAGAGAAAAGACACGGTGATGATGGGAACTCAGGGGTACGCAGCACCGGAGCAGTTCGGCTTTGGACAGACGGATGCGAGAACGGATATCTATGGTATTGGAGCGTTACTCAATTATTTACTTGTACAACAATTTCCAGCAGAGCAGATAGCAGAGGGAAAGCTACATGAAATCATAAGCTGTTGTACGAAGCTTGAGCCGAATGCCCGTTTTCAGAGTGTGGAGGCGTTGGAAAATGCTTTGTGCACATTGATTGATACAGTTGAAATGGACGTATCTGCTGTGAAAACAGATATAATGGATCACAGAAACAGTATAGGTGAGAATTCGAATAAGACGTGTGGCTATCATATTCCGGGATTCAGAAGTAAGAATCCGTGGAAAATGATTGGAGCGCTTCTTGGATATGGATTCATCACATGGTTTTGTTTTACGCTTGAATTTACGGCAACAGATGGAACTTTATATGATGTGAAAGTGCAGTGGATTGACCGCATCTGTATCTGGATCACGCAGTTGGTATTTGTTTTTCTTGTCTGTGATTATCGAGGAATAAAAAGCAAAATTCCATTATTAAATAGTGAAAGACGTGTGATTCGAATGGTAGGATATTTTGTTTTGGAATTTGTGATGTTTTTTGCCGCTGCAATTTTGTGTGCAATCTTAGAACTGTTAATTGAATAATGTAAAATGTATGCTGTTAGCATACCAAATGAAGAATACATACTAGTAAAATATAAGAAGCATAAGATGTAGGAATACATCTTACGCTTCTTTCTTTTTGAGGTCAGAATTTAGATAATCTTTTAATATCATATTAATATATTGTGAAAAAGAGCGGTCATCTTGTTCAGCTAATTGTTTGATTTGTTCGATGATATCGGCATCTAAAGTTATACTGACCTTGGACTTAAGTGGTTTCATATTTGCCTCATTTCTAAGAAATTGGGATTTGTAATAATGTTTACGACAATTAATATATACGATAAAATGTTGGCTTATACCAAGAAGTGGGATAAAGTAGTATAAAGTAGGATAAAAGAAAAGGAGATTATGAAAATGGAAAACGAAACGAAATTATGCAAACATTGTAAAACATCAATTCCTAAGGATGCTAAAGTTTGTCCGAATTGTAGGAAGAAACAGGGAGGTGTTGGAAAATGGATTATTATCGGTGTCATTGTGGTGATACTTTTGGTTGCACTTTTCGGAGGGGGAGATGATAAACCGAAGAAAATTGATAATGCGAAAGTGGAATCCACGCAGCAGGATGAGAAAAAAAGTGAAGAACCAAAAACGGATGTGAATACAGAAGAAGTCAAAGATATTTTTGAGGTTGGTGAGACAGCGGAATTAAATGATGTGCAGGTTACATTGCTTAGTTACAAAGAGAGTAAAGGATCAGAATATAATAAGCCGTCAGATGGAAATGTATTCCTTATGGCTGAATTTGAAATTGTCAATAATTCTGATTCTGAATTAAATGTTAGCAGTATGTTGAGCTTTGAAGCATATGCTGATGATTATGCTTTGAATTATTCCATTAGTGCATTAATGGATAATGAGGATCGCCAGCTGGACGGAACTATTGCGGCAGGAAAGAAGATGAAGGGATATATCGGCTACGAAGTACCAAAGGATTGGAGTACGGTGGAAATTCATTTCACGGATGATGTATGGAGTAATAATAAATTTAAATTTGAAATTAAAAAGTAATATAAAAAATGCCACAGCATGAGAATGTTGTGGCATTAAATTTTAAAATCAATGATGTGTACGTTGCATCGTGGATCTTCACGGGTGTTGCAATCTTCATTGTCTATGTGCATCATATGAAGCGCGAAGAAGGACGCATGGGGCAGCAGACTTTATAAAGTTGCAATAAATACAACGCCTTGCGTTGTGGCAAATGTATCCGGAAGGAAAGTGCAGTCCGACGGATCAGAAACGGTGATCCTGCCATGATGGGCGCGCATGATCTCCTGCGCCGTGCAGAGTCCGAGTCCGAAGTGGGCGTGATCGGTGTGGGAGCTTTCCGCGCGGTAGAACCGTTCAAAAATATGCTCCTTCTCGGCATCCGGGATCGACGGACCGTCGTCTGCGACAATAAAACTCGTGGAGGTATCACTCTGCTGGAACAAAAGAAGAATCCTGCCGCCATGCGGTGTGTAGGATAACGCGTTGTCCATCAGAATCGATAAAACCTGCGTGATACGCTCCGCGTCCATCGTACGGTTTTGACAGGCAGTATCCGGAAGGAGAAACTGTAAGCCGATCCCTTTTGAGGCGGCGAGAGATTCGTATTTTTCATAGACACCGAGCAGCAGATCGTCAGGGGAGACGGACTCTTCATGAAGGACGATGCGGTTGGCATCCGCGTTGGCAAGCAATAGCATGTCGGAGATTAGGTGCTGCATGCGAAGTCCTTCTTCGCGGATCAGCGAGAGAAAATGCCTGCGGGTCTGTTCGGAGTCAGCTTTTTCGACCGTCTCAAGCCCCGACATCATGACAGTCAGCGGTGAGCGAAGTTCGTGTGAAGCGGCAGCAACAAATTGCTGCTGTTTTTTTTGTGCAATCGCAAGAGGACGGACCATGCGCCCCGTAAAAAGCCATGAAAAAAGTATGAGCAGAGCAAGTGTCACCACATCAGCACACAACACACCGATCGCAAGCCTCCTGATCTGCGTGCTCTGGTGCAGCGTGTCATAGAGGATCACAAAGCTGAGCTGTCCGCTGTCTTTCATCAGATAACCGACCGAAGTGTAGTAGGTTCCCTGTTCTTTATCTTTGTAGGTAAATTCCCGGTGATAAATATTCTGTCCGTTGTGCATGGTAAAACAGTCATCTCCGGCTTTGGCGATCACACGGTCACGAAGCGCATTCCAGTTGTCATCCTGCAGACGGTTGTAGTAAAGTTCTTCGCCTTTGTCGTAGAGATAGATCGTGAAATGGTGCTGTTGCTGCATCTGCCCGAGCCATTGGTAGGAGATGTAATCCTGACTTTGCAGACTGGCAGTCACGGAGACGAGTTCTTTCTGAAAAGCGGAATATCCGGTCTGCTCGATCGCCTTGCCGGCGAGGAACAGACAGGTGATGCTGAGTGCGATCAGAATTGATCCGGTGATAACGGAGCAGAAAAAGGTTAATTGTCGATGTAATTTTTTAAACATGTGAAAAGTGATAACTCCTTTTATCTGGTGAGGCGGTAACCGATGCCGCGCACGGTTTCGATGGTTGTGTGGCTGCCGACCTGTTGCAGACGTTTGCGCACAAAATGAATATAGGTATCGAGGTTGCTTTCCTCCACCGGGGCATCACTTCCCCACACGCGGGAGAGCAGCACGAGCCGCTTTAGCACGGTCTGCGGATTTTGCAAGAAGATCTCGAGCAGCCGTCCCTCACGTCCGGATAACTGGAGACTGCCGCTTGGTCCACACAGTTCGCGCAGGCGGCTGTCGTAGGAGATGTCGGCATAGGAAAAACGGTCGTTGTCATCATAGACATGATTGCGTCTGCCGATGGAGCGGATGCGTGCGGAGAGTTCTTCGTAAGCAAACGGCTTTACCAGATAGTCGTCCGCACCGCAGTCGAGTCCTTCGACGCGGTCGTAGAGTTCGCCGAGTGCGGTGATCATAATGACCGGTGTAGAGATTCCGGCTTTGCGCGCTTTCTGCAAGACCAGAAGTCCGTTCATGGTCGGGAGCATCCGATCGAGCAGCACCAGATCGTAGGCATCCTGTAGGAACAGATCGAGTCCGTCGCGCCCGTCCATGCAGACCTCCACTTCGTGATGCTCGCTCTCTAATTGAAAGCACAGCATTTCACACAAATTTTTATCATCCTCTATCAATAAAATCTTCATTTGATTTCCCTTTCCTATGTTAATCAGTATAGCAGATTTGTCTTTAAGAAATCTTAAAATTACTTGAAAAATTAAAGACACCTTTAAAGAAAGATTAAAGACACTTCTGTTACACTTGAGGCATAGTAAAAATGTTTAAGGAGATGGAAATCGTGAAATTTAAAATAAGAAAGAAATTATCACTGTTTATGACTGCCTGTGTGCTGGCAACCGGACTTATGAGCGGTTGCAGCAGCCAACAGGTCATCAGCGAAACGCAAAACGGCACACAGAGCGGCAATGCGAAAGGAAGGTTTGTGGAGAACGAGGTCTCGCTGCCGGATAATATATCAATGATCAGTTCTACGGGAAAAAGCAAGGACGGCGAACTTACGCTGTTTGGATATCCACAGGATGGAACAGCGATGATCCTCGGTCACTCGAAGGATCAGGGCGAGACATGGGACAGTGTCGAGGTAAAAGATACGGATTGTTATGTGTCTGCGGTAAACGGAGAGGACGGCAGCGTAGCAGTGTTTGGAAATCCGAACGAAAAGAAAGTGATTTTATCGATGGTGACAGCGGAGGGGGAAGTCTCCCAGGTGCAGCTTCAGATACCGGATTATGAGGGAGACAGTCCGGATGATGAGATCGGCAATTTCGTCACTTCTGCAGTCTATGCAAATGGAACACTCCTTGCTACGGACTTGAACGGCGTGCTTTATGAGGTTGATTCGGCGAGCGGCAAGATGTCTCGATTTTCACAGCAGATTACCGATCAGGTAGAGGGACTTCTTCCGATTGGAAACCGGTTCGGTATGCTCACAGATTCCGGAATCCTTTTTGCGGAAGCAGACAGCGGCAAGATATCGGAGAACATGAAAAATGATACAGAGCTGCAGAAAGATCTAAAAGATGTGAATGCGTCCTACAGCGTGGGCAGCAGCTCGATCGCTTTCGCGGCGGATGATACCGAGCAGGAGTTCTATTATCTGAATCATGACGGAATGTTTTACCACAAGATCGGCGGAAGCACGACCGAGCAGCTCATGGACAACTCACTCACGAGTCTGAGTGACAGCAGTGTGGCGATACAGGGATTCCATCGCTTTGACGACAAGAATTACATTGTGATCGCGTCGGATTCGAATGGACAGCCGCATTGTTACCACTATACCTATGACGCAACGATATCAACGGTTCCGGAAAACCAGATCCGTGTCTATGCGCTCGAGGACAGCAATGCGCTCCAGCAGCTGATCACCGCTTATCAGAAGGAATATCCGGATGTGTTCGTTAAGAAGATCATCGGCATGTCGGGTTCGGACGGTGTGACTGCGGACGATGCGATCAAGTCTTTAAATACCGAAGTGCTCGCGGGAAAAGGTCCGGATGTCCTTGTGCTTGACGGACTTCCGGCAGACAGCTATGTGGAAAAAGGCGCTTTGTGCGATATCAGCAATTATGTGGTGCAGGCGAACGAAAGTGAAGGGCTTTTTACCAATATTATGGATGCCTACACCAGTGACAACAAGATCTATCAGGTGCCGACGCGTTTCTACTTTACGGTGGCAGAGGGCGATTCATCCATGCTTGATCACAGCGGCAGCATGCAGGATTTCAAGGCGTATATCGATACCATAAAATCCGGGAATGGAAAAGTGTTCGGCTTTTTCGGACCGAAAACGATATTGAATGAGTTTTATAATGCGGACAGTGCCTCCTGGCGGACGACGAGTGGCATCGATCAGGAGAAGTTAAAGGGCTGTCTTGAGGCGGCAAAGGCTCTGTATGATGCCGACGGCTATCAGGAGAAGGAACGCATCGAGGCTGATTTTGCCAGTGGAATGCAGGAGGGAAGCCTTATCGGAATGTGCGCTGGAACCGTGAATTTCCGTTTGATGATGATGGGGCAGATCGCATTTGGCTCTCTGGTGGGGGTTAATGATGCGCAGAACCTCTATGGAATGGAGGGCGCATACGGCGGCAGCTTTGCACTGTTTGATACGCAGGAGAACAAGGCATTTGTGCCGTTTATCAGCCTCGGACTTGCACAGTCCGCCTCGGACAACACTTACGCACAGAAGTTTATCGAGATGGCGATCTCCGCAAAGGGACAAAAGCAGATGAATGACGGATTTTCCGTCAATCGAAGCGCTTTTGACGCGGAGTGTGAAAACACTCATGAATCGTGGATCGGATCATCTACCGCGGACGGAACTGACTTCGAATATCAGTTAAAAAAAATCAGCAATGCGCAGCAGCAGGAACTGACCACACTGATGGAAAGTCTTGATGTACCGGTTTGGGATGACCGCGTAGTGAAGGATCTTGTGCTGGATGAGGGGGCAAAATATCTGCAGGGAAATCAGTCGATCGAGGATACCGTAGCGGCGATCAGTCAGAAAGTGCAGCTGTATGTTGCGGAGTAGCAGAAAGCATCGAAAGCGTCTGGCGGGCATATCGTTTCTGCTCCCGGGACTTTGCGGTGTTGCCGTCTTTTATCTGATCCCGTTTGTGGATGTGATCCGGCGTTCATTCGTGCAGATGGCAAGCGGAAGCTTCTGTGGACTGCAAAATTATAAAATGGTGGTAGAAAACGATGCCTTCCGGCTTGCCGCAAAAAACACAGTACGGTTTGTGCTCGTCTGCCTGCCGCTTCTGCTTGTTTTGTCACTGGTTCTGGCTTTTTTCGTCAATGAATTGTGGACAGATCTGAAGCAATTTCACAGAAGAGGGCAGCAGAGGTCAGGTGGGGAATCGGTAAACGCACTCATCGGTGCCATCAAGGCGGCTTATCTGCTTCCGCTTGCGATTCCGGCGGCATCCGTGGTTCTGTTGTGGAAGCTGATGTTTGATCGGAGCGGATTTGTAAACGGAATACTGCATCTGTGCGGACTGCATGCGGTGGACTGGATGAACACCGGCGCATCGTTTGCGGTACTTGTGTTCAGCTATATATGGAAGAATCTCGGCTATACGATGATCCTCTGGCTGGCGGGGCTTGCGTCCGTTCCGCAGAGCGTGTACGAGGCGGCGGAGATGGACGGTGCGAAGAAAAGTGTTCAGTTTTTCAAGATTACGCTGCCGTTGATCCGACCGATGATTTTTACCATTGTGGTCCTTTCTTTTCTGAATTCGTTTAAGGTGTTCCGGGAGGCATATCTGGTTGCGGGAAATTATCCGCAGGAGGATATTTATCTCCTGCAACACCTTTTTAATAACTGGTTTCTAAGCCTGTCGGTTGATAAGATGGCGGCGGCGAGTGTGCTTCTCGCAGGAGTGATCGGTGGGTTCGTGTTAATTTTACAACGTTTATGGGAGACAGAAGGATGAGACGGTTAAAAATACTTGGAATTGTACTTGTGCTGATCCTGTTCGGGACACTTACGGTAGCGCCGCTTCTGTTCCTTTTCTGCGGAAGCCTGATGGGAGAGCCGGAGATCACGCAGTATCTGGTACCAATCCTAAACGGGACAAAAGGCTATGCATCGTGGCGGCTTTTTCCGCTTTATCCGACCTTAAAAAGTGTTGTGGAACTCGTTTTTGATTCCCCGGAATTCTTTCAGATGTTCTGGAACACCATGAAGATCACGGGTGGAATCCTGCTCGGGCAGCTGGTGTTTGGAATGCCGTCCGCATGGGGGCTGGCGCGCTACCGGATTCCGGGAAAAGGCGTTTTTTATCTGCTCTATATTATTCTGATGATGCTCCCGTTTCAGGTGACGATGCTCTCCGAGTATCTGGTCTTAAGCCGACTTCATATGATGGATACTTTATGGGCGATCATTGCACCCGGTGCGTTTTCGACATTTACGGTCTTTCTGATGTACCGCTTTTTCTGCGGGATACCGGAAGAACTTTTGGAGGCGGCACGCATGGACGGCGCGGGCGAATGGAAGATCTTCTTTTTCGTCGGGGTGCCGCTCGGCTCCGCGGGAATCCTCTCGGCGCTTGTAATCCAGTTTCTGGAATGTTTCAGCATGATCGAGCAGCCGCTTGTATTTTTGCAGCCGAAGCGGCTTTGGCCGTTGTCGATGTATCTCCCGGAGATTAAGGAGGGACAGATGGGCTTTGCGTTAGCCTGTTCGTTTGTGGCATTGCTGCCGGCGTTGTGCGTGTTTGGAATGGGACAGAAATATCTGGAACAGGGAATTACGGCAGCCGCTGTCAAAGGATAATTGATTTTAGACTTCAGTGAAAAGAGGAAAAGAAGATGGGAAAACTGACAAAGGCGTTTGCGGCGCTGATGGCGGTCATGCTTTTTATGACGGTCATCTCACGCGCGGCGTCATCCTTTACGGTTGTGCAGGTGCAGGTGGAGAGTCCGAAGTCACGCGCGATCGTTCACAAGGTGATCGGCGACGGAACCGTGACAAGGCAGTCGGATCTTCCGGTCTATACCGTGGCGGATATTCTGGTTGCGAAGGTGAAAGTAACCGAGGGGCAGGAGGTCAAAAAGGGGCAGACGCTTGCCGTGCTTGATACGGACAGCATTGATGAGCAGATCCAAACGCTCTCCGATGAGATCGAGGTGCTGCAACTGCAAAACGATGCCTTAAAGTCCGCCGAAGCGAAGCGTGACCGCGAGCAGGATAAGGCGCTTTCGCGTGCGAAGGAAGATTATGAGGATACCGTGCAGTCAAATAAGGATGCGGTCAGCAAAGCAAAAGAGAATATTAAGACAGCCAAAAAACAGACAAAGAAAAATGAAAAGAAGACATTAGAAGATCTGCAAAACAGCGTAGAAGAGGCAAAGAAAGCCTATGAGGATGCGGTGGAGACGCAAAAGAGTCAGGTGCAGCAGGCAAAGCGTGCGCTTGAGGATGCGTCTAAAACGCCTGCCGCAGATTACAGTGATTCGATCACGCAGATCGAAATCAATCAGAAGCAGCGCAAGATCGATTCGGAACAGAGAAAGTTGGATGCGCTTGCGCTCAAAAAACTGGAAGATCCGGATACTTACACGAGCGAGTGGCAGGATCAGTATGATTATGTGCAGGAGTTAAAAGATGATCTTGCGGCTGCAAAGTTACAGCAGCAGGCAAAGAAGAATGAGGCTGCGGCACGGGAGCGTGAGCGGAAACAGACGCTTTCGCGCGCACAGGAAGACTACGATGAGACGATCAGCAAAAATGAGAAGCTTGTTCGCAAGGCAAAGGAGCTCTGGCAGGAAGCCGAACAGAAACTGGAAAATTATCAAAACGGTGAGGATGAGGACAGTGCGGATGACTCGCTGGTGGAGGATGCCAGAAAAACGTTAGAGGATGCGAAGAGTCAGCAGACGCAGCAGAAGAAATCTGCCAAACGAGCCATCGAAGATGCCGGGGAAACGGATGCGGTTGATCACTCGGTGGAAATCAACAATGTCAGTATCGCCGAAAAGCAGCGCGCGTTGGCGCAGCTTCAGAAGACAAAGGAACAAGAAGGAAAGATCGTGGCACAGACCGATGCGACAGTCAGCAAGATTTTACTGACGGCAGGTGATCGGACGACAGAGACGGCGGCGTTTCTTTTGGCGGATCTGTCGGAGGGCGCGCGTTTTACGACAGAGATCTCGAAGGAGGATGCAAAGTATGTGGTCGTGGGTGATGCTGTCACATTGAAAGTCAACGATAAGAGTTATGTGGATATGACGGTGCTTTCCACGGAGACGAATGAGGATTCAAGCGTGCGTGTGATCGTGTATGTTCCGAAGAAAACGATTTCAATCGGAACACATGCCAGCATGGAGATTGAACAGACCTCGGAGAAGTACGCGACAACGCTGCCTCTTACTGCAATCCACGCGGAGCAGAGCAAGTATTTTGTCTATGTTCTGGAGAAAGAGGATACGGTGCTCGGTGAGGAGACCGTCGCAAGGAAAGTGAATGTGTCGATTGTGGAAAAAAACGGCGAGTACGCAGCATTATCGGATGGTTCGCTTTCCGAGGATGACAGTGTGATCGTGGAATCGGATACAATGCTTGCCAACGGCGAGAAAGTGCGTCTGAAGGAAGCAGGTGCGATGTGAACCGGGCAAAAGCCGTAAGGCTGACAATGGTTTTACTCTGCCTTTTTGCCGCAGGCTTCTTTGGTGTGCAATCGTTTAAGGCAGGGGAAAAAGCGGATTCCCTGTGGCAGAATGTAACAATTTGTATGGCGGAGGAACTTTCTGTGGAGGACGTGGGGAATCTGTGGGATAAAGTTTCGGATGCAGCGGCGGAGGATGACGGCAAAGCGTTCAGTTTTACCGCATGGAAGGAGCAGACCGATCAGACGGTCACCGACCCGGATCTTGGAAGAAGTGTGCAGACGCATGTGGTTTCTTTGTACGGTTCATCGGAATCTGTGCTTCCAGTAGCGCCGGTACTCGATGCGGATGATGCTGCCGGATGTCTGGTGGCAAAAGATACGGCATGGCAGTTGTTCGGAAGTACGGATGTAGTGGGACAAACGATTTGTGTGGATGCAAATGTGTATACGATCCGGGGCATTGTTATGATTCCGGCAACAGGTGTTTATGTGCAGATCCGTGGAAATGAAAGTGTGCATAAGCAGATGAAGTTTAACCGCCTGACGTTAGGTGTTGCGGACACAGAAAGCGGAAATCAGTTTCTGTCCGAATATGCGCTGACCGGGCGTGTGATCCGTTCGGATAATCTGCTTGATGTCACACGCTATACAGAACTGATCCCCGGCAAGTGGTCCGACTTCGACGGATGGAAGCAGAACTGGAAGCGGTTGCAGCAGGAGATCCGGCAGAACCGGATGATGCGAAAGACAACCATCGAAGATACCTGCGAGAAATGGTATCAGACGCGCATCGAGGATCTGCTTTTGGAAGTGGTTTGTGTTGTACTTGGTGTCATCTTATTGCCTCCGTTCCGCGCAAATGGTAGAATGAGACACAGCAAGAAGCAAAGGAAGTGTCATGATGCCGGAGACCATACATGTGAAAACAACGGAATATGATTATGAGATTGAACTGATCCGCTCCAATCGCCGGACGATTGCCTTACAGGTGTATCCGGACGGTCGGATCGTTTGCCGCGCGCCGCGTCGTGCGACAAAGCGGGAAATCATTCGTTTTCTGGATGTACATGCAGATTGGATTGCCGGAGCGTGGGAGAAATTACAGAAGCGCATCGAAGCGAAAAAAAGCCGGAGTGCGGCGTATGAAATCCCTGCGTACGAGTCATTGACAGCAGCTATGCGAAGAGAGATACAGGCACATTTTATGGAACGGCTTCAGTTGTATGCACCACAGATGGGAGTCAGCTATAATCGTGTGACAATAAGAAATCAAAAGGGACGCTGGGGAAGCTGCAGCAGTAAGGGGAATCTCAATTTTAATTACAGACTCCACTATTTGCCGCAGGAACTGATGGATTATGTGGTCGTGCATGAACTGGCGCACCGGTTGGAGATGAATCATTCCGCACGCTTCTGGAACATTGTCGGGAAGTATGATCCTAAGTACAGGGAGCACCAGAAAATGCTCACAGAAATTGGAATTAACTCATGAAAGTAGAAATAGTGCAATTTTTGAGTGAAATATTACTAGAAATATGGATTCTGTCAGCGTATTATTGATATATGCCACCATGCGTCAGCATGATGACCTGCGCCTGCATCAGCAGGCTTCAATGTTTCTTGTATAAGGAGAATCCATATGGCAGTCGAGAGAAAATCATTAACGCAGCTTTTTGTCCCAATCTGTTTTGAGACGTTGTTCTATATGTTATCCGGAATGGTCGACACACTGATGTTGTCATCCGTGAGCGATCAGGCAGTCGGGGCAGTTGGAACTGCGAATACATACATCGGTGTCTTTATTATTATGTTCGGTGTGATCTCATCTGGAATGGTGGCGGTCATGACGCAGAATATCGGTGCCGGAAGACCGGGCGTTGCATATCAGGCGAGACAGCTGGGACTCGCATTTAATGCGGTCGTTGGAATTCTGATGTCCGCATTTCTGGCGCTTTGTTCGGGATCGATACTTAGAGTCGTCAGTATTGCACCGGCACTTTTGGAGCCGGCGGAGACGTATCTTCGTATCGTCGGAGGCGCATGCTTTTTGAATGCACTCATTCCGATTTTTGCAAGCTACTTAAGAGTGTTTGGATATACCAAGCAGTCACTGTTTGCTTCGATTGTCGGAAATGTGATCAATTTTATATTGAATGCGGTATTTTTGTTTGTGATGCATTGGGGCGTTATGGGCGTTGCTACGGCAACCGTAATTTCTCGTATTGTAAACCTGATCATGGTTGCTGCGATGGGAGCGGTACTCATTAAAGCAAAGCAAAGTCCGGAACGTATGCCTTCCCGGCAGATCTTAGGACAGATTATTAAGATCGGATTTCCATCGGCGTGCGAGACGGCGTTATATAATGTAGCGATGACGCTTGTAGTACGCTTTATGAATCAGATGGATACGAACGGCATGAATGTGACTGCACGTTCGTACACGATGCAGATCGCCAATTTCTCGTATTGTATCGGAGCTGCGCTCGCGCAGGCGAATGCGATTATGGCAGGATGGCGGATTGGTGCGAAAGAATTCGAAGAATGTGACCGTGGAACTCGTAAAGCGGCTCTCTATGGCGTCATTACGTCTGCCTGCTTTTCGATTACATTCGCCTTGACCGGTCGCTATCTGGTACATATTTTTACGGATGATCCGCAGATGATCAGTCTGGTTGTGAAGCTGCTGATTGTTGACGTCTTCCTTGAATTTGGCCGCGTCACGAACCTTGTCTACGGACAGGCGTTAAAGACGAGCGGCGATGCGGTATTTCCGGTGATCATGGGTGCTATCTTTATGTATCTGTGCGCGGTCGGTGGAACGTATTTCTTCGGCATTCGTCTGGGACTGCTCGCAGTCGGTGCCTATATTGCATTGGCAAGTGATGAATGTGCCCGGGCGGTTGGAATGATGCTGCGCTGGCGAAGTGGAAAGTGGAAGAACAAGAGACTTGTGGAATAGGAGCGTGGAATGTATTTCGAATTAAAGGAAAATAAGCCGCACGGAACCCCTGAGAATCCGTTCAGCTTATACCATATACAGAATGTGAATCATGCGTTTCAGATTCCGGTGCATTGGCACGATGAACTTGAGATCATTTATGTGCGAGGTGGTTCCCTCAATGTAAATATATCGGGAGAAAATTATGTCGGAACACCCGGGGATGCCTTTGTGGTATCGCCGGGGAATTTGCATTTTATGGGATCGCATTCACTGGATGCGGATTATTATACTTTTCTCTTCCGATTGGAATTTATGTCTTTTCAGACGAATGATCTGCTGGAGCAAAGCGTTATGTCGCCTCTGAAAAGCGGTAAGAAAATCATAACGCCGGTCATCGGACAAAGCGTGAAGGATCTGTGTGAACAACTGATCCGGATACAGACCAACCGAATGCAGTTATGTGATGTCGCTTTAAACACAACGATACCACCGGATCCGGTCATGGAAAGCCAATACGCGGGAGAATTGAGCAGAATGATGGACACGAAGATTGTGTTATTGCAGTTTTTCCGGCGGATGTGGGAGAGGGAGTTTCTTGTTGAAAATGATACAAGCGGAAGAAATGTGACAGAGAAAGAAATGATCTCTTATATTCAGCAGAATTTTACGGAAGAGATATCCTTGAAAGCATTCGGTGCACAGTTTCATCTGTCGGAAAAGTATATTTCGCGTTATTTCAAGGAGCATTTCCATATTACGCTTTCGCAGTATGTGAACCATCTACGCCTGGAGCATGCCAGACAGTTATTACAGGATACGACACAGCCGGTGACGGAAGTGGCGTTGCGCAGCGGATTTGAGAATGTGAGTTATTTTATCCGTTGTTTTAAGAAGATGTATGGGGTGTCGCCGCTGCAATACAGGCGGAGATAAAAAGAACTGCGTGGCTTTGAAAAAAATTTTTTGGTATGGAAAATGTGTTATAATATGAAAAAACGCAGATGAAGGATTCGTAAATTATGGAACAATTTATTTTAATGTTTGGATTAGATAAAGATAAGGAGAAGGCTGTACGTACAGTCTGCAGCAGGATAGGGGCAGTTCCGGTTACTGTAGAGCGCAGGGATTACAGCCAGAAACTTGGTACGCTTGCAGGTGTACAGGGATTTTCTCGTGACAAGACCGTGTACAGTGGTCCGAATTTTCCGGCAGAGATGCTTGTGTTTTCCGGAATGAATTCTACGCAGGTGGATGTGTTCCTTGCGGAATACAAGAAGACAGGGGTTCCGGCGGTTGGACTGAAAGCGATTGTGACACCTCATAATGTGTTCTGGACAGCGGAAGCGTTGTTCAAAGAATTGCTCAAGGAGCATCTGCATATGTCAAAATAAGGATTGCCGGTTTCGGCAATCCTTATTTTTTAGAAATTCTCAGCAACTAACAGATTCACGCCTGCTTTCTCGTAGCTTTCCCGAAGCCGCTTCGACAATCCGGAATCTGTGATCAGCAGATTGATATCATCGATCGAAGCGTAGCTGGAGATCGAGTTGGTATCGAACTTTGTGTGATCGATTAATGCAACGGTTCTGGACGAAGAACTGACGCAAAGCCTTTTTAAGTCTGCTTCATAGATAGAGAAATCTGTGAGTCCGTTCTCCATGGAGAAACCTCTTGCGGAGACGAAAGCGATATCCGTGTGAAGTTTCTTTAACAAGTCCGCCCCGAGCAATCCTTCGATGGAAGAGGATGCAGAGGTGACGATACCGCCGGTCATAATGACCGTGACTCCCGGAATATCTTTCATGGCAAGTGCGAGATTAATTCCGTTGGTGATGACAGTCAGCTCGGTAAAGCCGGTCAGATGTAATCCCAGTGTATAAGATGTGGAACTTGCATCCAGGAAAATGCACATATGATCCTGTACTAGTTTCGCAGCTTCTTTGGCAATCATTTCTTTTTCGTCGCGATTCTCAAGCGCACGTTCATTAAATAAATAAGCCTTGGATGTGAGATCCTTTCTTCCCTCGTCATGGTCGAGGTAGAGCGCACCACCATGCGTCTTGGTCAATAAATGTTCTTTATCCATCTGATTCAAGTCCGTGCGAATCGTTGTTGCGGATACACCGAGCATATCACTTAACTCATTGGTTGTTGCTTTGCGATTCTTCTCAAGATAGGACAGAATCAGGTTTTGTCGTTCTAATTGCAGCATAAATACTCTTATTCCTTCCCCAAATACAATATCGTGTATTTATATAAATTTATCATACTACGTTTCGTTTTCTTTTTCCAGCATTGTTTCATATTTTTTCTTTTAATGACTTTTGAAAACTTTTATTTACTTTTATTTTCTGTTGCTTTTTCTTGCAAATAGTGTTATATTATCAACAGAAAACAAAAGCAAATACAAAATGGAGGGTAAAAAAATGAAATTTTTCGTAGACACAGCCAATGTAGAGGATATTAAGAAAGCCAACGATATGGGAGTTATCTGTGGAGTTACCACAAACCCATCTCTGATCGCAAAAGAGGGAAGAGATTTCAACGAGGTTATCAAAGAGATTACATCCATCGTTGACGGACCTATCAGCGGTGAGGTTAAGGCTACAACCGTTGATGCAGAAGGCATGATCAAGGAAGGTCGCGAGATCGCAGCAATCCATCCAAACATGGTTGTTAAGATTCCTATGACAGTAGAAGGACTTAAGGCAGTTAAGGTTCTTTCCGCAGAAGGCATCAAGACAAATGTGACACTGATCTTTAGTGCAAATCAGGCAATCCTTGCAGCAAACGCAGGCGCTACCTATGTATCACCATTCCTTGGAAGACTTGATGATATCAGTCAGCCTGGTATTGAACTGATCCGTCAGATCGCAGAGATCTTCGACATCTATGGATATGAGACAGAGATTATCGCAGCTTCAATCCGTAACCCGATCCATGTAACAGATTGCGCACTTGCAGGTGCTGATATCGCAACCATTCCTTACAAGGTAATCGAGCAGATGACCAAGCATCCGCTTACAGATCAGGGAATCGAGAAATTCCAGGCTGATTATAAGGCAGTATTTGGAGAATAGTTAATAAACGTGCCAAAGAATGGAGAGAACATCATGAATAAATTGGAACTTCAGAAGAAGGCGAACGAAGTCCGCAAAGGCATCGTGACAGCTGTCCATGCTGCAAAAGCAGGACATCCGGGCGGATCGCTTTCAGCTGCAGACATCTTTACCTATTTGTATTTTGAAGAATTAAATATTGACCCGAAGGATCCTAAGAAAGCGGATCGTGACCGTTTTGTGCTTTCGAAGGGACATACCGCTCCGGGACTGTATTCGGCTTTAGCACTCCGTGGATATTTTCCGGTTGAGGATTTAAAGACACTTCGTCATCTGGGATCTTATCTGCAGGGACATCCGGATATGAAGCATATTCCGGGCGTCGATATGTCGAGCGGATCACTCGGACAGGGAATCTCAGCAGCGGTTGGTATGGCATTATCTGCGAAGTTATCAAACGAAGACTATCGTGTTTATACACTCCTCGGAGATGGTGAGATCCAGGAAGGACAGGTCTGGGAGGCTGCTATGTTCGCTGGATTCCGTAAGTTGGATAATCTCGTTGTAATCGTGGACAATAACGGATTGCAGATTGACGGACCGGTGGATCAGGTATGCTCACCTTATCCGATTGATGAAAAGTTCAAGGCATTCAATTTCCATGTGATCGATCTTAAGGACGGCAATGATATGGATCAGATCGCAGCGGCTTTTGCTGAGGCAAGAGGTGTAAAAGGACAGCCGGTAGCAATCATTGCGCATACGGTAAAAGGCAAAGGTGTCTCCTTTATGGAGAATCAGGTAGGATGGCACGGAAAAGCTCCAAACGACGAGGAGTACGCTATCGCTATGGCAGATTTGGAGAAGGAAGGTGAAGCATTATGTCAGAAGTAACTAAGATCGCCACACGTGTCAGCTACGGAAATGCGCTGGTAGAGCTGGCAAAGGAACACGATGATGTCTATGTTCTTGACGCAGACTTAGCTGCTGCGACACAGACTGCTATCTTCCGTAAGGAATTCCCGGAGAGACATATTGACTGCGGTATTGCAGAGTGTAATATGATCGGTATCGCTGCCGGACTTGCTGCAACAGGCAAGGTTCCGTTTGCAAGTTCGTTTGCGATGTTTGCAGCAGGACGTGCATTCGAGCAGGTTCGTAACTCCGTTGGATATCCGCATCTGAATGTGAAGATCGGCGCAACACATGCAGGAATCTCTGTAGGAGAGGATGGTGCAACCCACCAGTGTAACGAGGATATCGCGTTAATGCGTACAATCCCGGGAATGGTTATCTTGAATCCAAGTGATGATATCGAGGCAAAAGCAGCTGTTAAGGCAGCGTATGAGCATGATGGTCCGGTCTATATGCGTTTCGGACGTCTTGCAGTACCGATCATCAACGATAATCCGGATTATAAGTTTGAAATCGGCAAAGGCGTAACACTTCGCGAAGGCAAGGATGTTGCTATCATCGCAACCGGTTTATGTGTATCCGAATCACTTGCCGCAGCTGAGAAGCTTGCAGCAGATGGTATCAATGCAAAGGTTATTAATATCCACACGATCAAGCCTCTTGATGAGGATCTCATCGTGGCAGCAGCCAAAGAGTGCGGCAAGGTCGTAACCGTTGAGGAACATTCTGTTATCGGAGGACTCGGTTCGGCAGTATGTGAGGCTTTGTCCCGCAAGGCACCGACACCGGTTAAGACGATCGGTGTACAGGATCGCTTCGGTGAGTCCGGTCCGGCTGTGGCATTACTTGAAAAATACGGATTAAATGCAGAAGGCATCTATGCTTCTGTCAAAGAATTCGTATAAAAACTTTGTGTGTAATAATATTTATATATGGCAAAAGGGACATGCGTGCTGCGTGTCCCTTTTGTTTATTCTATCGTTCTTATTCTGCTTGATCCATATCCCCAAGCGCATATTCAATGCACTGAATTACGACCTTATTGAATGACATATTGTTCTCATTCGCAAGTGCCTGCACCTGGTCGATCAGATCCTTGGGAAGTCTCAGAGATTTATTTTCATATTCTGTGTAATCTGCTTTCAGTTTAAACATATTCTGTACCTCTTTCTATTTTATTTTAGTACATAGTAAAAATATAAGAAATATTATTAAGATATACAGAAATATGATATAAACATATTTAAAATATAATATGTGAAAAATAATTATGACCGTTTGGAGCTATCGGTTCCCAAAGGAGAAAAAGTAACTATCCAGCAGGCAGCGAAACAGGCGGGACAAAGCGTAAACGCCTATATCTACGAAGCGGTATGCGCCAGAATGCAGCAGGAAAACGCCATGTCAAACACCCCGGGGGTAGTTAAAAATCTGGAAGGGGACACTGACTCAGTAGAATGAGATAGTTGTTTTATCTCCCCAGACCTGATTAAAATCTAGCAACAGAAGGCCTCTGTCTTTCACAGAAATGTGATCGGCGGGGGCTTTTTTAGCGTAAAAAATAGCCTGACCCAGAGCAGGTGGTAGCTGCAGTGACGGGATGCAAGTTATA
>ERZ834722.1762-NODE-1762-length-19350-cov-12.711324_pt1 | contig 19350 bp, 14 predicted proteins | sample MGYA00519576_ERZ834722 | MGnify/ENA primary metagenome ERZ834722 (study PRJEB31850, sample SAMEA3708759) | human gut metagenome | biome: human gut; feature: human-associated habitat; material: faeces | place: China | collected 2014 ...
ATAGTATTATTTATTCAATATCCGGTCAGCTCTGTAAACGGATAAATTAAATTTCCGGGGGCTCATATTTCCTGATTTTTTATGAGAAGCTTCCCTGAAGTTTTCCAGGATTTGGTTATATGCTTCTCCATTTAATGGACCGTCTGCATCAAACACACCGGCTCGTTCCATAGCGGGAACTGCGTCCAGACTAAGATCACTTAAATAATAAGCATCCACATTTTCCCGCTGACAGTTATATGCTGCGGTGGTCGCATCCGGTCTTGCCAGAGAGAACAGCAGGTAGCAGACGGTAACAGTTACTGTCATGAAAAAGAACAGTGGGAAACTGCTTTTGTAGATGGATATAACAACACCGGTCAGGCAGATGGCAAGTGTAAGAAGCGACACCAGTACAAAAATCCGTAAAAAGGTCAATTGGTAAGATGCAATGTACAAAAGCATCCGCATTGTACTGGAGGCGATCATAATATAAGTGCATCCACAGATAATGGTCAGGATCGTTTTAAGCACCTTATTTTCCCGATAATGCTTCTGGCAGAACAGGACGAGCACAAGATTGATCAGGCAGACAAACAGGAGTTGGAAAAAGCCTTGTCTGGCATATGCTGCATAGGTGTAACCGTCAGGTAACTTCATGTTACCGATAAACAAATATGCAATCTGAATGATACTGAAGCACAGATAGATCACCGTTAAAATAGAGGAAAAAGTAATGGCAATGATCGGTTCCATTGTCTTTTTATTTTCCATGACAGGGTTTACATCCTGAAAAGCAAGCTCGATCAGGATACAATAAGAAGAAAACATACCAAAACAGATGGTAAATACAACTGTAAAAATCGTACCAAAGTCAATGTTTTCAAAAAGGCCGGAAAACTCCCGTAAGGAATCACTCCAGTTCGAAATCCCCCGGCAGCAGCAGGTCCAGCGCGGCATCAGCATCCGCGACCAGGCGCTTGGACTGGTTCAGGATGGCTTTTTCCAGCGTGTTACGGGCCATGCGTCCGTTGCCATTTTCGGCGGCGTTCTCTGACTGGCGGCGGTCGAAGAATGCCACCAACGGCATCGCACAGGCATCGTCCAGGCGGTACCCCTTGCTTTTGGCAATGCTCTGGGTGATCGCCAAAAGCTCAGCGCCTGTGTAATCCGGGAATTCAATCTGGTTCGGGAAGCGGCTGGCCAGGCCGGAGTTCGCCGTCAGGAACAGCGCCATCTCCTTGCTGTACCCGGCCAGGATCACCACCAGGTCATCGCGGTGGTCCTCAATACCCTTTACCAGGGTGTCAATGGCTTCCAGCCCAAAGCTGTCCTCGCCGCCGCGGTACAGGCTGTATGCTTCATCAATGAACAGCACGCCGCCCAAAGCGCTCTGGATCACCTGGTTGGTCAGCGGGGCCGTGTGGCCGACATAGCGGCCCACCAGGTCGGCACGGGTCACTTCCACCAGCTGGCCGCCGCGCAGTGCGCCGATGGCTTTCAGATACTTGGCCAGAATGCGGGCAATCGTGGTTTTGCCGGTGCCTGGGTTGCCGGTAAAAATCATGTGCATGTTCACATCGGCAACTTTCAGGCCCTGGGCCTTGCGCTTTTGCTGGGCCTGCACGTTCTGGGCAATGCCGCGCACAAAATCCTTTACTTCGTCAAGGCCCACAATGGCATCTAGCTCCGCTTCCACGGCATCCACATCGCCGCGGTACTGGCGGGGCAGCAGGGCCAGCAGGTCAAACGGTTCACCGCTGCCAATGGCGGCCATCAGGCGGCTGCCGTCCACCGTCAATTTGGCGGGCGTTCCGGCGGTAGGAATGTCGTCCGCATCCAGAACGTACTCTGCAAAGGCGCGGTAGATGCTGTCGACATAATCGCGCATGGCGGTCATGCCGCTGGTTTTGCCGTACTGCGCGGCAACCAGGTCCCGCACATCGCTGCCCATGGCAAGCACAAGGCCGCACTGCGCCTTGACCCGCTGGGCCAGGTGGTTCAGCTCCCGCGCGGCAATGGCGGCCAGGCTTTCGGGGGTGAACGCCTGGGTGCGGCAGATGTCCCCCTCCAGCGCGTCCACGAACCGCGCGCCGAACTTGTCCGCCAGGGCGGTTTCGTCCCGGTTGGAGAAAAATACAAAATACTTGCCGGCAGCCTGCAATTCGCCGATCGCGCCGGGGGCCAGGGCGGTGCCCACATCCACCAGAATGCCGCGCTGCAATACATAGCGGCTGGTCAGCGGCAGAGTGCCGTCAATGGCCAGCGTTGCCAGCATGTTCAGGTAATTGGATGCACAGCTTTCGTAATGGTCAAACGCCAGAACTTCGGCGTCAGACTGCAAGGCGGCATACAGGTCCTGCAAAAACAGCTTTTCCTGTGCGGGGCCGGGGTACAGGGCCAGATCCATCGTTTCAATCAGGGCGCTGTGCAAAAGTCCGCGGCCTGCCATCTCGTCCACAATGCAGGTCAGGGCATAGTGCCGCCCGGTACCGGTGGGGCCGCACAGCAGCATGCTGCCGCGGGCATGGGCGGTATCGGCGGTGCCCATCACAAAGGGGCGGCGGAACGCCTTGACCACCTGCCCCACAAAGGCATCCTGCCCCAGCACCTGCTGGCGCACCCGGTCGGCCAAGCCATTAAAGTTTTCCGGGCCGGCTTTTACCGGTTCTGCTGCGGGGGCAGGCTGTGCGGTTTTGCCGCCCAGCAGGCCGTCCTGGCGCAGACTTTGGGTCAGCTCGCTGCTCATGCGGCGCACACTGTCCGCGGTGGCGGCACCGGCGCGCTGCACGGCGTTCAGGGCGTCCGCGGCAGATTTCTGGCGTTTTTGGCTTTCGGCCAAAGCGTCCAGCTGGGCCTGCATGGCGTTCAGGCTGTTTTGCGCGGCATCGCGGTCCTGTTTGGTAGCGCTGTGGCGGCCTGTACCGGTCACACTGCGCACCCAGGCATCGTATTGATCTTCCAGGCTCATGGCTTTGCCCTCCGTTATATCAGTCGGCTTTTTTCACGGTAATTTTATAAAAGTTTTTGGTACTGCACCCGGCGCGGCCGCCGCCCGCACACGCGCAGGCGCATGCACAGCTGGAAACACAGGCACACGCACACGCGCAGCTGGAATGGTTGGAGTGATCCGAACCGCCGCTGCGCCGCCCGGCACCACCGCCGCGGGTCTTTCCGCCCCCGGCCTTGAAGTTTGCGGGTGGGGGAACGCGATGGTAGCCTTCTGGCGGGGGCAGATTACGGGCAACATGGATATGGGTGTGCCCGTTGGAATACCAGTACCAGTCGTCGGGGTCATCCTCGCCAAAACCACCGTTCCAGATCCCGTTTGTGCGGGAAACGGAAACCGTGATCAGAGCAATCACGATAATGACCAGAAGGAGCACGAAGAAGAAAACCAGTACCTGGTCACTGTCGTCATAATACATTTCGCTGTCCGTTGCGGCAGCATCGGGGGAGTAGTTTTGTGCTGTATGGGCGGGAACGCTGACATGCACCGTGGCGCTTTCGCCATGGTCCAGCGGGCCAAAGTTCCACACAAGATAGTTGCCGTCCTGGCTGTCGTTATCGGCCTGGATACCGTCCAGCGCCACCCAGCGGATGGTCAGCTCATCCACACACAAATCATCGAACCAGCCGGGGGTAAAGCTGTAGTCGGCGTTGCCGTCCTCGTTCAGCAAAAACAGATGGGACTGGTGTACCTGGAACGCAAAGTGTACGCTGCTCTGTGCGCCGATGGTGGCGGCAATATCTGGCGGGAAGTAGGCGTTGATAAAATCAACCTTGGCAAAGGAACCGCCGTCATCCACGGAACTTACGTTAAGAACTGTATCCGGCGTCAGGTTGACCAGGCTGTCGTTGTGGCTGTTGGGCAGGCCGATGCGCACCCAGGTCAGCGGTTCATCCAGGCTGCCGCCGATCACGTTCCAGTCCAGCTCATAGGTGATATCGGCGGAGCCATCAGCGCGGGTGTCCACTGTTACGGTATAGTGGGTGATCTCATCCATGTCGCCGTCATCCGCATGGGCGGGCAGGGCGGCGGCAACAAACAGCAGCAGAACGGCCAGCATAGCCCACAGCTGCGCGGCAAAGCGTAAAACGGATTGTTTCATCACAAACCTCCCTGTGCGGGAACGGTTGTGCCAAGCTGGCAGATGTGTTCCATTTTCGCACTTTCTTCCCGCACACGGCGGCAGGCGGGGGCATTCCAGATCTTGTGCCAGGGGTCATGCAGGATGTTGCCCAGGCCAGCGCCCTCCCGCAGCCAGCTCTGGCAGGGCAGAACGGTGCCGTCCGGCGCAACGGCCATGTTGGAAAGGCAGGCCCCGCAGCTGGGCACCTGGGTAAAGCCAAGGTCCAACAGTACCGCATCCGGCAGCCAGCCGGGGCTGGTAAAGTTGATCTCCATGTGGTTTTGTTCAGCATAGGCCATCGCGGGGCGCAGCACGGCGGTCAGTGCTTCCGGCGTTAAGCGGGTGGCCTTGCTGGGGTCGGTTTCGGCCCCGCCGGTGGGAATTAGCCCGCTGCAGGTGGCATAGCGCACGCCAAGAGAGTTGGCCAGCGCCAGCGTTGCGGTGTAATCCTGGTTCAGGCTGCACAGCGGGGTGTTGATGCTGACATTCAGCCCCGCCTCCACCGCATTGCGGATGCCGCTGATGGTGTCCGTATAGCCGGGGGCACCCACCAGCGTGTTATGGATAGCTTCATTCGCCGAATATAGGGTGACCTGCACGCTGTCCAGGCTGGCGTCCGCCAGTTCCCGGCAAAGGGCGCTGGTCAGCATGCGGCCGTTGGTGTTCAGCCGGGTAACAAACCACTGTGCGGCATGCACCAGGCTAACCAGGTCATTGCGCATGGTGGGTTCGCCGCCGGTAAAGGTCAGCTGCGGAATGCCCGCCGCGCGGCATTTTTGGATAACAGCCAGCCATTGGTCGGTATCCAGCTCTTTCACCGCGCCAAGGGGCTGGTTGGCGGCGTAACAGTGCAGGCATTTCTGGTTGCAGTGCCAGGCACCGTCCTTTTCCATGGAGCTTACCATCAGGTCCATACGGTGGGGGGCTGCCATATAGCGGGCGTAAGCGCCCAGGTCCATCGGCTGCACATGCACGGGCGGTTCCTGCCCGGCGGTCAGCGCGCGGAAGGAGGTCAGCATGGCATTCAAATCCGCGCGGATCTGGTCGGGAGCCGTTTTCGGGTAAACAGCAGCGGCGGTTTCCACAGCCTGGGCGGCAATGCCGGCCCACTGGTCCTCGGTGATCTCCTTGCCCTCAAAAGGCTGCAGGGCGTCCATCAGCCCTGCCAGCAGAATGGCCCAGGAAACGCTGAGCGGCAAAATATCCTGCCCGTTCAAAAGTGCAACAAACGGCACATTGCGCCGTGCTTTTTTGCAAGGGAGCAGGTGAATGCGCAGCACACCGGGGCCCTCCGGGTCCAGGGTGACATGGCGCACAACGCTTAGGTGCTGGTGCAGATAAGAGGACTCTGCACGCGATAAAAACATCATCTAAAACACTCCAAAACAGATTTAGCGGCCAAACACATAAAAGCAGTGCCGCTGCAGTGGTTGACTATTAAATAATTCTCCCAAATGTGTTAAAAATAGTACAAAGAGATAATTCTGTCCCATTATACCATGTTAAGCAGGTGAATACAATCTACAACCCCAAAAACCTGACGATGTAAAAACAAAACCCCAGGCAAGCCAGCGGCGCTGCCTGGGGGAAATGTACTGTAATACCAGAGAGAAAGCAGGCTGCGGTTCAGCCGCGCTTCATGCGGCCCAGCAGCAAATAATACCCAGCCCAGTCCAGCTTGCCGAACAGGGGGCTCTGCGTGCGCGCAGCTTCGGACAACATCCATAGCAGACGTAAGCTGTTCCAGCGGCAGGGCAGGTAATAGGGGCTATAACAGTGCTCATGGCGCATTGTGTCCAGCAGGCTTTTCAGCCATGGACTTTGCAGCGCGGTGCGGGCTTTGGCGCGGCGTGCGGGCATGGCATCGGGGTCCCGCCGCAAAATGTCCGCGGCACCCTCCGCCAAAACCTGCAATTCCGCGCGGTGCAGCGGCAGCATATCCTGCGGCGGGCAGGCAGCAACGGTGCAGGCGGCGTTCAGCTTGGCAAAATGCTTGGGCCAAATTTCGCAGTAATTGGCGTGGTACTTGGTGGAAAGGGTGCCGGTGCGGCTGCAATCGTAAAAGGTCAGGGCGCTTTCCAGCACAAGGTAGCTGAAATCCGGCTGGCAGCGCCCCAGCAGAGCCAGATAATCCAGCACAAACTGCAAATCTTCGCCAAGGGTATAAGCCTGGTCAAAGGCAAGCTGCCGGGCGTATGTGCGCCGGTAAAGCTTGTTCCACGGCATGGCGATCAGGCAGTCCAGGTGCAGGCGGGCCAGGTCGCTCTGTTGGGCCGGGTGGGCTACTGTGGTTACAGGGGTGGTATCGTCCGGCTGTATGGTGTAGTGCCAGAGCACAAAAGCGTTGGGGGCAGCGGCCTGTGCCGCAAGGGCGGCGGCCAAAGCGCCGGGGCGCAGGGCATCGTCACTGTCCAAAAATACAATATACTCACCGCTGGCGGCCCGTAGCCCGGCATTGCGCGCGCCGGAAACCCCGCGTTCCCTGCGGTGCAGTACCATCACACGGGGATCCTTTGCTGCGTAAGCGTCACAAATTTCGCCGCTGCGGTCTGGACTTTGATCGTCCACCAAGATCAGCCGCAGCCCGCCCGGCAGCTGCTGGGTCAGCACACTTTCGATGCAGCGGGGCAGGGTGGCTTCCGCCTTGTATACCGGAACGATCACACAGATGACGGGCTGTTCCATAGATGACCTCCAAAATCGTACACAATGCGTACAAAATCATCATAAAAGCGTGCAGAAGAATAGCGCTGTGCCGTCTTTGCACCGGCGGTGCTCATCTGGGCGCGCAGATCCGGGTGTTCATACAGCATGCGGATGGCAAAGCTCAGCTGCCCGGCTACATTGCCGTCACGGTCCACCAGCACGGCCTGGCTGCCGTCCAGATATTCCGGCATACCGCCGCTGCGGGTGGCAAGCACCGGTCGGCCGCAGCCCATGGCTTCCACCGCCACAAGCCCGGCGGCTTCCTCCACCAAGGTGGGCACGCAGACAAGGTCCGCCAGGCGGTAATATTCCGGCATCGAATCATTGGGCACATAGCCAGTAAAGCGCACCCGGTCGCCAAGGGTCTCGGCCTGCTGTTCCAACTTGCGCAAAAACGGGCTTTGCTGGGTACGGCCAAAAAACGGGCTGCCCACAATCAGCAGCTTGATGCGCGGGTCATGGATATTCTCCATTGCTTCCAACAGCTTGTGGATGCCCTTATCCGGCTCCAGGCGGCCGCAGAACAGTACAACAAAATCTTCCGGCGCAAAGCCGAGGGAAGCCCGCAGCGCAGCATCCGCCGGGCCGGGCACAAAGCGGGCAGTATCAATGCAGTTGTGCAGGATGTAGGCATGCTTGCGGTCCAGCTCGCTGGTTTTGAGGTAATCATCGCGGATAAACTCGCTCAGGGCCAGAATACCGCCGTAAATGGCGTCCATCTCATGGCTGCAGCTGGTCTGGCCGTGCAGGTGGGCCAGGCAACGCCGCTTGCCGAACATTTTGCTGATGGCGCTGCACTGGGTCAGGGTGCCGCCCTCCGCCACAATCAGGTCCGGCGTGGGCAGCTCCAGTGCAAGGGAAAGCTGAACCTTTTGATACCACGGGTCATACGGGGCGGCAACGCCAAAGCAGCGCTCCAGAAACACCATGGGGTAATACCGGCGCACGCCGCGGGGCTTGGCAACGTACAGCATTTTGGTGTGCTGCAGCCCTTGTGCCTGGGCGGCGGCTTCCGGGTCAGGGATGCTGGCGCACAGCAGGTCCAGCTTGCCCGCCCGTTCATTTTCACGGATCAGGTGGGTGACAAGGGTTTCCACCGCGCCGCCCTGCACAGCAGGAACCGGCAGCTCCGGCGGCGGAACCAGCAAAATGCGCGGTTTGCGCGGTGTATTCGGCGAGCGCAGCGGCAAAATGGACAACCCCTTTTTTCGTTGGTTTGAAAGTTTGGTGTGGACGGAGGAATAGTTAGGAGGTAGGAGTTAGGAGGTTAATTGGAAATTAGGAATTGGAGATGTTTTGGGGGATGTGCGGAACAGATAAAATATTTGTAGGGCGCGATGCCCTCATCGCGCCGGGGAGAAACGCAAAATGGTTATCGCAAACCTAAAAATTATTTGTAGGGGACGATGCTTGCATCGTCCCGTGGCCGTTTGTCCCATATACAATCCTTGGAAAAACGCTATGACATCATCCAATCCCTATTTTTATTCTTATATTCTATTATATTAAAGTTTTTTCGCCGAAGCCTTTTTTTCAAAAAAGGCTGGAAAGCTCCCGTAAACAATCACTTTGCCGGGCAAAGGCTTTCGGCGGGCATCATGGCCCAGCGGGCGGCGGAAAGCTTTTCGGTCATCTTCATGTGGCGGCAGTTGGGCAGGTAGCTGATCAGCCCCTGCATCAGAAACTGCTCCTTGCTGATGGCCTTGACCAGCTGCGGCTCCGGGTTCTGGCGTACCTTGGCGCACAGGAAAAGATACCGCCGCCAACAGGCAGCATAAGCCGAATCAATCACCGAACGGTCCGCGCCGTTCTCGACATAAAAGCGGTACCGGTCAGCCAGGCCGTCCACCGCGTCAAACGCGCCGGGTTTCAGGCTGGTGCGCATAATGCTGCCGGAACGCAGGCGGTAATTGTACAAAACATCCGGCAGGCACACCACTTTATCGCACCGCCAGAACAGCCGGTGCGCCACAAAATCATCCTCGTGCAGACGGCCCTCCGGGTAATGCAGCAGCTTCCACACCTCGGCGCGGTAAAGCTTGTTCCATGCAACGGTGTAATAAGTGCCGTTGGGGGCATAAAAATCATTCAGCAGATCCTTGCCGCGGAACACACCTTCCTGCGTGGGCGGGGTGAACACCGGCTCTGGCAGGGGCTTGCCGTTCTCCTGTACGTCCTCCACTGCGCAGATCGCCATGTAGGCGTCGTGCGCTTCGCAGGCTTCGTACATCTTTTTCAGGTACGCCGGGCGCACCACATCGTCGCTGTCAATAAAGGCATAATAGCGGCCGCGGGCCATATCAATGCCGGTGTTGCGCGCGCCGGAAAGCCCCTGGTTCTCCTGGTGCACCACTTTAATGCGGTTGTCCCGCTTGGCAAGGCGGTCACACAAAGCGCCGCTGCCATCCGTTGCGCCGTCATCGATCAGCAGCACTTCGATCGTGCCGTAGCTGGCCGGGAAATCCTGGTCCAGAATGCTCTGCACGCACTCTTCCAGCCAGGGCTCTGCGTTGTAAATGGGAACGATCACACTAACTGCAATATGTTCCATCTTGTTTTTCCCCCTCATTCCTCAGTCCGTTTTGCTGCCATGCAGCTTGCCGCGGGCGTGTGCCAGCGTGTAGGTCAGCCCCGGTGCGGCGCAGAACAGCACAGCGCGCGCTTTTTCGGCACCGGGCACATGCGGGCAGCGCAGGATGTCCGGCAAAATGCTGTCCAGATGCTTTTTGTGCTTCAAAAATTCCGGTTTCAGCTTTGCCATGGCTCCGGCCTCGCTGGCCTGGCACCAGAACAGGTAAAACACCTTCCAGTACCATGCCACGGCCCATTCATAATAACCTTTATATTCGGTTTTGTCCGGCTGCGCGGCAAACCAGCCCAGCCAGTTCCAGTACATTTTCAAATCATCCAACCGCCGCGGCGGAAACAGCACCTCGGTCATCTGGCCGCCGCGCCGCCGGTAGTGGTACAGCACGCGCGGCACACAGTAAACATACTCGCCGTCATACACGCGGTGCAGCTCGCTGGCGTCATCGCCAAAGAACATGGTTTCGTCAAAATGCACGCCTTTATCGCGGAACAGGCGGATGTCAAACAGCTTGTTCCAGCACAGCAGCCCGTAAAAGCCGCCGGTTTTAAAGGTATCCAGCAGCAACTCCATGGCCATGTGCCGCCCGGCAATGTTGATGTTGACCCCGGCCCCCGGCACGGGCTTTTCCTGTTCGTCCACCGCGTCGGCATTGCAGGAGGCAATGCGCACATCATTTTCGCGGATGACATTCAAAAGTGTTTCGTAAAGATCCGGATCCACCAGGTCGTCCGAATCCACAAAGCCGATGTAATCCCCGCGGGCATTGTCCAGCCCAACGTTCAAAGCGGAGGCCGGGCCGCCGTTTTCCTTGTGGAACACCCGGATGCGCGGGTCGGTTTTGGCAAGCTCATCACACAGCTCGCCGCAGCCGTTGGGGCTGCCATCCTCCACCAGCAGCAGCTCAAAGTCCGTAAAGCTCTGGGCCAGAATGCTGCGCACCGTGCGGGGGATGTAATCCTTGGCGTCATATACAGTTGTCACAATGGAGATGGTCGGGTTCGGCATGCAAAACGTTCCTCTCATAAAAAGCGGTTTTTCAGCTGGGTATAAGCGGCCAATAGCCAGGCGCTGTGCAAAAATACCCCCAGCCGGTAGGGCAGCGCCAGCAGGCGGTTGGGGTCCGCAGTCAGGCGGGCGCGCAGGGCCGCGCGGGCATCAGCATCCTGCAAAATGCGGGCAAACAGCTGCCGCCGCTGGGCAAACGGCATGCGGCCGGGACAGCCGGTCAGCAGCCCATATTGATTTAACGCGGCACGCACCCGGCTTATTTGCACCAGGCGGTCAATTTCTGGTGCAGGCAGCTTGGCATCCGTCAAGAATGCTTCCAGCACGGGGCGGGTCACAGCCTCGGCGTCCAGCAAATCCCCCCGCAGGGAGCGGGACAGACTGCCCGCAAGCATATCATTCTGATTATAGTATACACCTGCAAGGCAATAAATGGCAGAGTTTTTTTGTAAAAAAAGCAAAAACCGCAAATATTGAAGATTAAACAAAACATCTTCATTGATTTTTAAGCGTGGGTCAAACCGCAGCTTGTTCCGGCGGATCACATCCAGCCGGAACAGCTTGGGGTAGGGGGCGGCGAGGTAGCCGCTTTCAAACAGCAGCGGGTCCAGCGCATCCCCCAGCGCGGCGGGGCCGGCATAGCAGCCGGGGGCCAGCGGATTGGGGGCAGGGCCGCTGGCACGCACCATGCCGTACAAAATCAGGCCCGGCTGCGCATCAAATGCAGCGGGCAGCGCCTGCCACAGCCCCGGCAGCAGGGTATCGTCCGCATCCACAAACAGCACCCACTCGGCACCGCTGCGGCACAGTGTATCCAACCCCGCGTTGCGCGCGGCGGATGCCCCGCCGTTGGGCTGGTGCAGTGCGGTAACGCGGGGGTCCTGGGCGGCGAGGGCATCACACAACGCGCCGGTGCCGTCCGGGCTGCCGTCCTCCACCAGCACCAGCTGCAAATTGTCCGGTGCACCCTGCAGCACGCTTTCAACCGTCTGGCGCAGCGTGTGCTCGGCCTTATAGCAGGGGATCACCACCCCAATGGCGGGCAGGCTCACAGTGTTCCCTCCTTTTGCAGGACTTTGCGGTAAATTTCAATCATCTGTGCGGTGTTTTTGGCCGCGTCATGGGTCACCCGGGCGCGGATCTGCGCGGCGGTGCCCAGCGCCGTGCCGTGGTCCGGCAGGGCAAGCAGCTGTAAAATGGCCGCGCTCAGGGCGGCATCATCCCCGGCGGCACCGTACAGCATCCCCTGCACGCCGCTTTGCAGCATATCCGGGATGCCGCCTGCCGCGCTGGCCACGCAGGGCAGGCCCAGCAGCATGGCTTCGCCCAGACTATTGGGGCTGTTCTCGCTGTAAGACGGCAACAGGAAGAGATCGGCATCCAGGTAAGCCTGCCGCATGGCGGCGGCATCCAGCGGGCCGGTGTACTGCACATGGTCCGCCAGCCCCAGGCGGCGGATCAGCTGTTTGCACCAGGTCTGGTAGGGGAACATCCAGTCAATCACCGGGCGCAGCAGCGGCCCTTTGTCCAGCGGGGGCCAGCCCGCCACCCGCAGCACCGCGCCGGGGTACTGCGCCAGCACGGCGGGCAGCGCTTTGAGCACGGTATGCAGGTTTTTGAGCGGGTAGTTGCCCTGGCTGAGCAGCAGCACCGGCGCTTCGCCAAAGGTGCGGGGGTGCCACACCGGTGGGGTGTAAAACTCCGGGCGCAGCGTTTCGTTGCAGGGGTAATAACTGGCCTGCGGGGTCAGCTTTTGAACGGCGGAACGGTCAAAGCTGGTGCGCCCGGTCACATGGCGGGCGTTGGCCAGCACGGCGGCTTCGCTCTGGGCAAGGGTGTCAAAACGGGCCTGGTTCACGTCCAGCAGCCCGCCCGGCACATGGCGGTCAATCAAATGCTGCGCCGCGCAGGAGTGCAGCAGCCGTGCTGGCACGCCGTCATTCAAGTGCAGGGCACAGTCAACCATCACGCCCTGGATGCCCACCAGCACCGGTATCCCCGCCGCCTGGGCTGCCTGCTGTATGGTGCGGGCGGCAGCGTACTCGGTGCCCCAGATATGGACAAGATCCGGGGCAATCTTTTTGAGCAGGGCAGAAAAGTTTTCCACACTTCCGGTGGGAACCAGTGCAAAACTTACGCCGTTTTTGCTGCAAACAGTTAAAGTTTCCGCGCGGGCATCCACGCTGGCAACGGTAATGGCCGGGGCGTCCGGTGCGGCGGTCATGCCGCCCAGCGCGCCGGAAAGCCAACCCCCGCCGATCTCTTTTGCCTGCAAACCGCAGGCATCCGCGGCAGCAGGGATGGTGATGCTGACAAGCCAGAGTACCTTCACATTAGCCACCTCACAAATTCAGCCGCAACCGCCTGCGGCACCAACTCAGGGAAGAGGTCACACACTTCCCCAAAGGGCAGCTGTTTACCGCACACTTCACCCAGCCAGCGGTGCAGAATATCCGCAGCATCAGCCTGGCCTTGGTGCAGCACCAGCGCCAGCGGATAGCGGGCCAGATAGGGCAGGGCAGGGTCGTTTTCGATCACGCAGAGGTGCAAAACTGGCTTGCCCGCAGCAAAGTAGTCAAACAGTTTGCTGGGCAGCTGGTTGTCTACCGCGTTGCCAAGGTTCAAAAGAACATCGGCCTGTGCCTGCATGGTGCGGGCGGTTTCGGCGGGCACGGGGCCGGGCTGTTCAAACTGTTCGCCCAATACAGCCTTGGTCTGGGCAGCGTCCGTGGCAAAGTATTGCCAGCCGCCGCCTGCCATCGTCAGGGTCCAGCCGCTGGCCGGGCCCAAGGCGCGGAAAAGTTCCAGCGCAAAGCCCGGCTCCCGCAGGCCGGGATACAAAGAACCGCAGAACACGCAGCGCTTTTTGCTGTCTGCTGCATGGTTCGGCACTGCCGCCGGGGGCACCAGACTGGGGAAATCCAGCACATGAACTTTTTCCGCCGCCGCGGCCAGCGGGGCGCCGGGGGCGTAATCCCCAACGGCCTGCCGGGTGATAAAGGCGGCGGCCAGATGGTTCAGCAGCTCCAGCTCCCGCGGGTAGCCGCCGGGGGCCTGATAATCCCGGTTGGAAGCATAGGGGTCCAGCTGCCAGATGGCCTTTTTGGCCTGCACCTGCGCGGTTTCCAGCGCAAACGCGGCGCGGTAGGGCGCACAAACAGCGCAGATCACCTCAAAATGGAACGCAGCATCCAGCTTTTCCAGCTCCCGGCGAGTATCCACCACCCGGCGCGGGGCGTGCAGCACCAGCTGGCGGAACGCCGCCGCCACCGCCGTGGGGTGGCAGCAAAGCCGCGCCAGCCGCACCGGAATGGGCGAACCGCCACTGCGGCCGTTTTCCAGCGCGGCATTCATCAGGCGCTCGTCCGCAAAGGCAAGGCAGTGCACGGTGCAGCCGGGCAGCTCTGGCTGGGGGTGCAGGCCGTCCCATAGTTCCAGCAGGTGTACGGTGTGCCCGGCAGCACAAAGCACCCCTGCCAAACGCTGTGCCATCAGCACATTGGCAGAGGTTGGGTTTTCCACACTATCCAGTATAAATAAAATACGCATGGTGTTTATCCTGTGCAAAAGGAGTCAGCGCCGGTCTTTTAACATGGTACGGCACACTTTGCGCCACAGCACCGGGCAGTTGATGGTTGCCCACGCCGCCGCGCGGATGGCAAGCGGCAGCCGCGGGTTGCGGCCAAGGTTAGGGTCCTGCAGCCCGGCACGGATGCCCACCCCCAGCTCGTTGATCTGCACGCGGTAGGCGGCGGCATCGTCCCGCCGCAAAATCATGCTGGCAAGGTAGACCAGCTTTTCGTAATAAAAGGCGTTGGCGCTCTGCTGGATGGCCGGGCTGGCATGCTCGCGGATGAACACGGCGGCCTGGCGCTGCTGGTCAATGCTTTCCGGCGGCAGGGCACGGTGGCTGGCCGAAGCCGCGTGCTGCCGGTAATGGTAGCCTGCAAAATCCACATAGGCACAGCCGTCTGCCGCGCTGAAAATCTGCCAGTTGGCCACAAGGTCTTCGTTGTAGGCAAGGCCGTTGTCCATGATCTCGGCGGTGATCAGCTCGTGGGCGTACAGCTTGTTCCACAGCCCAAAGTCCACCCGGTGGTCATGCAGCAGGGCATCCAAATGGGCGGGCGGCTGAAACACCGTGGTCTGGCTGGGCGGCGGGCTTTCCGCAGGAATATCCTCGGTAAAGCAGTCATACCGGCAGCAGGCAATCTGGCAGCGGGTGGTTTGGGCAGCGCGGTACAGCGCATCCAAAAACTGCTTGTGGTAGCAGTCGTCCGCATCACAAAAGGCAAACCACCGGGCGTTCAGGTTCAGCCCCGCGCGCACCCCGGCAGCGCGGGCGGCGGCAACACCGCTCTGGCGCTGGTGGATCACAACAAACCGGGCGTCCCGGCTTTCCCACGCGGCGGCAAGCTCGGCGCTTTCATCGGTGGAACCGTCATCCACCACAAAACAGGCGAAATCGCCAAAGGTCTGCGCAGCCAGGGATGCCAGACACTGCTGCAAAAACGCAGCGCCGTTATGTACCGGCACCACCACGGCAATAGCAGGGCCTTTGAACTGGGGCTCGGTTTCACTCATGGCTGCACCTCCTTTGTATATTTCTGCGTCTGCTCCAGGTAAAATTTTTGCAGGATGCCCGCGCTGGTGTGTACATCAAATCCGGCGGCAATGGCTTTGGCCTGGGCGTTGGGGTCACGGGTCAGGTCCGCCGCGGCAATGGAATCAGCCCAGGCGGCTTCATTCTGCAAAGGCAGGTAGTGGATGTTGCCGGCAAACGCCGCGCCGGGGTCCACCGTATCGGCCACAAAGCAGGGCAGGCCGGCGGCCTGGGCTTCCACCAGCACAACGGGCAGCCCCTCAAACAAACTGGGCAGCAAAAATACATCCATGGCGTGGTACAGCGCGGCCATATCCTTGCGCACCCCGGCAAAAATTACCCGGTCGCTCAGGTTAAGCTCCTGGGCAAGGGCACGGGTGGAATCAACCAGCTCGCCGGTGCCGATCAGCACCAGCCGGGCGTTGGGCATGCGGCGGCTGACCCCGGCAAAAATGCGCAGCAGCCCGGCATGGTTTTTCTGCTCACAAAAACGGCCCACATGGCCAAACAGAATTTCACCTTCCTGCACGCCAAGCTCAGCGCGCAGGAAGGCGCGGGCGGCGGGATCGTGGAGGGCGAACACATCGGTCATAATGCCGTTGGGCAGCACGGTGAACGGGTGTTTGCCGTACAGCATCTCCCCGGCGCGCTGGCTGCAGGCAAAGCGGTGGGTCAGGTCGTGGTCAAAGCGGGAACTCATCAGCCGGTCCAGCTGGCCCACCAGGTTGTGCTCATAGGCAGTGTTGTGGCTGTGGCCTGCCCGCACCGGCACCCCGCAGCGGCGGGCCACGGCATTATAAAACATGCCAAAGCCGCTGTAATGCCCGTGGATGACCTTGTATTCCGGGTGCGCGGTAAAAAAGGCGCGCAGGTCATGCAGGTATTTCGGGATATTATTGTCCTGCCGCACCGTCAGCTTGGTAATGTGCCCGCCCAGGGCTTCAATTTCAGCATCATAAAAGCAGGGCTTATCATAGTGGTACAAAAAGTCAAACTGTACCTGGCTGCGGTCCACGGCACGGTAGACATTCATGACAAAGGTTTCCATGCCGCCGGCGTCCATGGCGGGCATGATTTGTAATACGCGGATCGGCGGCAAAATGCGCCCCTCCTTTTGCGGCTTGCCGGGGGAACATCCACCCGGCAGCGTTTGGCATTATTCCTGTTCCAGCGCTGCCTTGCAGTTCAGCAGTTCGGCCTTTGCATCGTCCGAAAGCACCGGGTATTCGTGGCAGCTCTTCTGTAAAGCATCCAGTACAATCTCGCTGACCAGGTAGCGGGTGTACCATTTCTGGTCAGCCGGGATGGCATACCACGGGCTGTGCTTGGTAGCGGTTGCGGTGATGACTTCATCAAAGGTATCCAGATATTCGTCAAAACGCATCCGCTCTTTCAGGTCGGAGCAGGAGAACTTCCAGTTCTTTTCCGGGCGGTCAATGCGCTCTAAAAAGCGCTTTTTCTGTTCGTCCTTGGAAACGTGCAGAAAGATTTTGACCACGCGGTAGCTGTTCTCGTACAGGTATTCTTCATAGCTGCGGATCTGGCGGTAGCGCTTTTCAAAAAAGTCCTTCTTGCTGTCTTCCAGCACGCGCGGGGCCATCTGGTAGGTCTTTTGCAGGTCGTGAACCTGCACCACCAGAACGTCCTCGTAATAGCTGCGGTTGAAAATGGCAATGCTGCCGCGGGGCGGCAGAGCTTTGTTCACCCGCCACAAAAAGTCGTGGTGCAGTTCCTCGCTGGTGGGCTGCTTGAAGCTGGTTACCTGTACACCCTGGGGGTTCAGGCCGCCCATCACATGCTTTACGGTGCTGTCCTTCCCGGCGGCATCCAGCGCCTGCAGAATGATCACAAGGCCCTCGCGCCCATCGGCGTAAAAGGCGTCCTGCAGGGCGGCCATCTTTTCCAGGTTTTCGGCAGTTTTGGCCAGGATATCTTCTTTCTTTATATGGTCATCCTTGCTGTCGCAGGGCAGCTTGCGCAGCGCGCATGGGTGGGAACCATCAAACAAATAGCGGTCAGCCTTCATCCGGGCTGCCTCCTTTCTGCAAAAGGACAAAATTATACTCTCTCAGTATACCCGTTTTGGCCCCCATGTGCAACCGCAAGATGCAAAAAAGGCATTGCAGACGCGCGGCCCGCAATGCCTTTTTTCATAATGACAAAACAAAATCAGAACGTCAGGTTGCCGAACTCGGAAAGCTTCAGCCGTTCGTTGTGCTGCTCGGCCCAGTTGATGCTCCACGGGCTGCCGAACAGCAGCAGGTGGTTGCCCTTCAGGTCCTCGATGCAGCGGGTGTCGCTGGTCAAGTCCAGTGTTTTGGGGTCCAGCTCGTCCGGGTCGTTCATGATCCAGCGCAGGTGCTCATACGGCAGGGTCTGCATACGGATGTCAACGTTATATTCGTTGCGCAGGCGGTATTCCAGCACTTCCAGCTGCAGCACGCCGACCACGCCGACGATAACTTCCTCCATACCGGAGCCAAGGTCGCGGAAAATCTGGATCGCGCCTTCCTGTGCGATCTGCTCCATGCCTTTCACAAACTGCTTGCGCTTCATTGTGTCCACCTGGGTCACGCGGGCAAAATGTTCCGGTGCAAAGGTGGGGATGCCCGCAAACTGCACATGCTGCTTGCCGGTGCACAGCGTATCGCCAATGGAGAAGATGCCCGGATCAAACAGACCGATGATATCGCCGGCATAGGCTTCGTCCACGATGGCGCGGTCGTCAGCCATCAGGCTGGTGCCGGTAGCAAGCTTGATGTTCTTGCCCTCCTGCACATGGAATGCTTCCATGCCGCGCTCAAACTTGCCGGAGCAGATGCGCAAAAACGCAATGCGGTCGCGGTGATTCTTGTTCATGTTGGCCTGGATTTTGAACACAAAGCCGCTGAACTGCTCGCTGCAGGGATCCACCACATCGCCGGTGGGGGCATCCTTGCGGGGCAGTGGCGGCGGGGTCAGGCGCAGGAACTCTTTCAGGAAAGGTTCCACGCCAAAGTTGGTCAGCGCGGAGCCAAAGAATACGGGGCTCAGCTGGCCGTGCTGCACAGCGTCCAGGTCAAACTCTTCGGCGGCGCCATCCAGCAGCTCAATGTCGTCAGCCAGCTTCTGGTGGTTGGCCGCGCCGATCAACTCGTCCATTTCGGGTGCGCCCAGCTCGGCGGTGATCTCGTCCACCATCTTCACGCCGTTGGCGCGGCCATCGCTTTCAAAAGCCAGCACCTTGCGGGTGTCGCGGTCAAACACGCCCTTGAACTCTTTGCCGCAGCCGATGGGCCAGTTCATCGGGTAGGTTTTGATGCCCAGGATCGTCTCAATGTTTTCCATCAGTTCAAACGGGTCGCGGGCTTCGCGGTCCATCTTGTTGATGAAGGTGAAAATGGGGATATGGCGCAGGGTGCAGACCTTGAACAGCTTGATGGTCTGGGCCTCAACACCCTTGGCGGCGTCGATGACCATGACGGCGGAATCCGCCGCCATCAAGGTGCGGTAGGTATCCTCGGAGAAGTCCTGGTGGCCGGGGGTATCCAGAATGTTGATGCACTTGCCCTGGTAGTTGAACTGTAAAACAGAGGAGGTAACAGAGATACCGCGCTGTTTTTCAATATCCATCCAGTCAGAAACGGCATGTTTGGCGCTCTGCTTGCCCTTGACGGAACCGGCGGTCTGGATGGCTCCCCCGTACAGCAGCAGCTTTTCGGTCAATGTGGTTTTGCCGGCGTCCGGGTGCGAAATGATCGCAAACGTCCGGCGGCGCTCGATTTCTTCACGCAAAGTTGCCATGAAAGTCAATACTCCTTTATTCCATTGCAATGTGACTTTTTACGGTTGTCTGCTTCCGTCACATGGGGAACACTCCTCTATCACTCTGGTTTTCAGGCGGCACCTGAACTATTACAAGAAAGGTTACAAGACATACTTTTCTATTTTACTATGATTTTTAAGGGATTGCAACGCCTGATACCAGGTTTTTGGCCGGTAAGGGGAGAAAAAAGCAAAATTTGATAGAAAATGCGTGGTGGGGGGCCATCATCCCGCCGGGGGAGAAAGGCAAATGTTTGACTGTACGCCACAGATTCTAATAATGCGCTGATGTTTTATTCGTAGGAACGCACATTATACGCCGGCTGCCTTGTGGGTGGGTGACGGGGTAAGATATCCGGCAAGGCGCGTCTGCGGGACGATGCCGAGTATCGTCCCCTACAGATTATTTGTTGGCTTGCAACACATTACAAAATGTTCTGTAGGGAACGGTCTTGACCGTTCCGATGCTTAGGGTAACACCGCACAATTCCCGCCTTGCGGCTTAAGCACCGCTCCGGCAGCTGCGGCAC
>ERZ834722.1767-NODE-1767-length-19307-cov-26.406919_pt1 | contig 19307 bp, 22 predicted proteins | sample MGYA00519576_ERZ834722 | MGnify/ENA primary metagenome ERZ834722 (study PRJEB31850, sample SAMEA3708759) | human gut metagenome | biome: human gut; feature: human-associated habitat; material: faeces | place: China | collected 2014 ...
GCCTCCTCTTTGTCATTTGGTACATACAGAATGGCATTTCATACAAGGTAGGTTTAGATATTTGGCTGATAGAAATAATCTTCTTACTTTTGCACTCGTAATCGGGAAGCGATGGAAAAGAAAAAATCGTGGAACGTGGAAAATGAAGTATAACCCTTTTAATATATAATAAGGTATGAAGAAGATTATGATTTCGTTGATGATGGTAGTAGCTGCCACCACAACCAGTTTTGCAGAGAGTAACAACACCGATGTAGCAAATGCCGTAAAGAGCATTGCCGAGCAGGTAAAGCAGGCTCCATCCGGCACAGTGTATGGTGTGGTTGAGAATACCAAGCACCACATCATCGTAGCTACTCCTTTCGGAAAGTACACCATCGAGAAGAAGGATGGCGGCATCAGCTTTATGGGAATGTCGGCAAAGCTGGTATCATCAAAGAATGGCATTTATAAAGTCAAGACATCCCTTGGAAATTTTATGGTGAATGCCAGAAAGGGGACAGTGGTAAAGAACTAAACGGAAAAGGAAGATAGGAAAGTTTTAGGTATTATATAGGCATCGGAGCTGTCATGGAATAGGAATGTGGAAGTTTTATCTTTTCGGCAGTGGCGGCATCCGATGCCTTTTTCTTATCCCTTTTAGAAAAATTGAGCATTTTTGAAAAAAAATGCCTAAAAGTTTGGCAGTATCAAGAATATTGCTTACTTTTGTGGTCAGAGTTGGAGCAGACGGAAAAGAACGGCTGCGATGAAGACTCAAATGAATGAGCGTATTGAACGTTAGTCTTGAAATAGAAATGTGGAAATTTCAAAATTCAACTATGACGAACTGCAATACGGCTCACGCTATGGGATTATTGTATCCTTTTCTCTATAGGAGGAAGGTGTCGATATACCTTTTGGCGTGGGCTATTGTTAGTTGCTAGTTGAAAGGTCTTTCCACAACCTCTATTTCGGCGACCGAACAATAGTCCCACGCCTTTTCATTGAAAACTTAATGACTGATAGCTACTTCTGGGAACAAGTCAGCGAAGTAAATGATAAATATGGAAAGTCAATTTATCGTATTCAATACCAAGACGGAACTCTTAAGATTAGATGTTTCCAAAATTGTTTATTTCGAAGGAGATGGCAATTATACGCAGATTGTTACTATTAACAAGCTGAAGGCTGTTGTGTGTCTGAATTTGTCTCAGATGGAGAAGTACTTGGCAGAGCATCTTGTAGATTGCAAGAGTATTTTTATGCGAGTGGGTAAGCGCTTTATCATCAACACTGGCTATATCTATCAGGTCAATACGCAAAAGCAACAGTTGATATTATCCGATTATGAGCATTTTGCTTTTGCTTTAGGTATTTCTAAGGAAGCCTTGAAGCAAATGAAGGATTTGCTCATAACTAAAAAATAAACTAATCAAAATAAAGATCTTTATGGAATTAATCATCGGACGTGATGCTAGTACATCTCAATTGAGAATAACAATGGGACAACAATCCAAGACTTTTGGGAGTGCTGGATGTGTTCCTATGACTGTGAGCCGTCAACACTGTAGTTTGACCATTAATCCAGATGGTTCTTATAGAATTACGAATCTAAAACCTCAGAATGTTACTTTTGTCAATGAAGTGGAAATAATGGCAAAGACTATCATGGAAAAGGATAAAATAGAACTTGGTCCAAGCAAATTTTTGGTTAGTTGGGATTGGATAAAGAGTTTTGTTCCTCAAATGGTAGATTTTCGTCCATTGCAGCGTGTTTGGGAAGAATATGATGAACATAAACTTGATCAGCAAATTGCTGACCGCAAGTTTAATTCTCTTCGTGGCATTACTGGCTTGATTACTATGGGAGCCATCGCTTTGAGCATCATTTTCCCAGAATTTAGAGAGACTCCTCTTTATATAGGTTTGTATCTCTTAGGTATTTTGATTTCTGTAGGCTTTACTGTAAAAGCATATAAGGATTCTTCTAAGGGACCGTTAAGGCAGAAGCAGTTGACTGAAGAGTTTCAGCAGCATTATGTTTGTCCTCATTGTCATCACTTCCTGGGCTTTCTGTCTTATGGAGTTTTAATGCAGAATGAGGCTTGTCCTTATTGCAAGGCAAAAATCAAAAAGTGATTTCCTACAATAGAAGATAGGTTTTGTGTAATGAGCACAAAAAGAGTACCTATCTATTTATTATTTCACTATATTTGCACCAGTAATCATTTTAAAACGAATAGTTATGGCACAGAATGAAGAAACAATGTATTTCAATAATACACATCCTGAAGTAATACAGGAAAGTAAAGATAAAACTCAGAACGTTGCTGATAAGGCAACTTGGAAGAAAGTAGCGGTAGGTGGTGCTGCTGGTATCTTGTTAGGTGCAAGTGCTATGTATGCCACAGATGCCTTTGCTGTAAATACAGAAGAAACTCCCGATACAAAACCGGAAGGGGAGAATCCATCGCAAGATGCTGCTGCAGCTAATGATAATGCCTCTATCAAGGTAGCTGAGAGTCATGATGAGCAGAGCTTTAAGGAGGCATTCGATGCCGCTAGAGCCGAAGTTGGTCCTGGTGGCGCTTTCCATTGGCATGGCTATATCTATAGTACTTATACCGAGGACGAGTGGAACAACATGACAGATGCAGAAAAGAACGACTATGCTCAGGCTGTAAAGCCAGAAGTACGTGCAGAAGAAATGAATGCTGCTCCTCATCAAACTGAAGATGTTGCTGTGGTATCTCATTCTTCTCATGCAGACCAGGATGTATCTGTTGCTCACAATGATGCAAATTTGCATCAGGCAAGTGATGTGCAGGTGGCTGATGACCAAAATGCAGATGTTCATTTGGTTAATGCGGGTGAAGTTCAGCTTGCTGATGGCTCCATGGCTACAGTGGGTGTCTTCGACGTGGATGGTCAGGAAGTGAGTGTGGTAGATTTTGATCAGGATGGAAATCCTGATGTTGCGATTTGTGATGCCAATGGCAATGGAAGTATTGAAGTTGGGGAAGCAGTTGATTTGCATACAGGACAAGTGATTACTCCAAGTGGTAGTGATTTCGCTGATGCCGGAGTTGATGATTCTGCTGATCCAAATCTCCAAACAGCATCCTTGGAGAATCCAGATGTTGCTCCTGATATGCCAGACTATATGTCTGATGCTGATATTCAGATGGCATAAACATTGATTAAAATAGATGGTAGCAATGGAAACTAAAAGAATCAAATGTCCGAGTTGCGGTGTATTGCTTGACGTGAGAAATTCTCAAAACGAAGCGGTAAAGATGATTACTTGTCCTCAATGTAAAGCTCAGTTGAGAGTGATGTTCTCACAGCAACATGCTGCAACTCCGCAATCTTTTGGGGAAACAGAATATGTTGGTAATAGTAATGGTGAGACTCAGTATGTGAATCGAGATAATGGAGAAACTCGTTACGTGGGACATTCCTCTTCTCCTTCTCAATCTGATGAAACAATCCTTGCAGGCAAGAAAGAAGAGGTTACTCCTGGTTATTTGCTCTATGGTGGTCAGAAGTATCCGTTAGGGTTCGGCAATAATGTGATAGGTCGCATGGCTACTACTTCGCAGGCAACTGTACAGATAGTTACTGATGATAGATATATGAGCCGTCAGCATCTTGCCATCCAGGTAATTAAGGCTTCTACGGACAAGGTTAGGGTGGTGGTGTCTAACTACCATAATAAAAATGCCAGTTATGTGAATGGACAATTATTGAACGAGGGTGACCAGCTCGTCTTGACAGAAGGAAGTATCATCAAGATGGGTAACACAACCGTTGTTTATCATCAAAAATAAAGCTAACAATGAGAATCAAGATATATCAGCCTTTAGCTATCCATGAGTTGGGTAAAAGGGCGAACCAGGAAGATAGCATCTATCCAATAGAGGGCAAAGCAACGGAGAATGACCGCTTGTTTTTGCTCTGTGATGGTATGGGTGGACATGAACATGGAGAGGTGGCAAGCCAAAGTATTTGCAAAAGTCTTTCTTCGTTTTTGTTGCAGCATGAAGTTGCTTCTGAAGGCTTGGAAGATAAGTTGCTGTCTGATGCTTTGGCGTATGCCTGCGAAGAACTGGATAAACTGGCTATTGCGGGAGATTCCCGTCAGATGGGAACAACTTTAACTTTGCTGTATTTTCACAGTAATGGATGTACGGCAGCCCACATTGGAGATAGTAGAATATACCATCTCCGTCCATCTTCGCATACCATATTATATAAGAGTCGTGACCATTCCCTGGTGTATGATCTTTATCAGGCTGGTGAGTTGACCTATGAGGAGATGAAGACATTTCCACAGAAAAATGTCATCACCCGTGCGATGATTGCTGGAGATAAAAATCATCCAAAACCTGATGTTATCCATATTTCAGATATTCAGCCAGGTGATTACTTCTACATTTGTTCTGACGGCATGTTGGAGCAGATGGAGGATGAGGAACTGTTGGATGTCTTCTCCGCGAATGTTAGTGATGAAGAAAAACGACAGATGCTGATTTCTGAAGCCTCAGATAATAAAGATAATCATTCAGCTTATATAGTACACATCAAAGAGGTGAGTCATGACGAGGCTGATGTGAGTCTTGTAAATGAAGAGCCTACGGCGAAATGCAATGCTTTGAATATCAAACCTGATGTGGAAGAGGTGAGTGCTTCTCCTGATGTTGAAGTCGTTAAGCCTGCTGGTACACCACCGCCTGTTCCTGATAGTGTAGTCGTTGAGATGATGAATAAGCAGAAAAGAAAGAAATCTCTCTTCATGGTCTTTGTTGCCATAGTGGTATTGGCTGCTGTTGGCATGGCTGGTTATGGCTACTATAGCAAGCATAAAGCAGAGGAAGCTTTGCTTGATTCTCTTTATAAAGATTCTATGGTGACCGTGAAAGAGTTTAATAGCCAGCAAGAGTCAAAGACAGATACAACAAAACAAGATTCAACAAAACAAGATACAATAGAAAATGAACGAACTAAATAATCAAAATATGCTCCAAGTAGGAACCATCCTACACGGAACTTACAAGATAGAAAGCTACTTGGCTTCAGGTGGCTTCGGCAATACCTATTTAGCAAAGAACATCGAGTTTGATGAGACTTATGCCATCAAAGAGTTCTTTGTAAAGGGCGTGTGTCAGCGTGATGGTAATAGCACTACCATTAGCGTAAGCAATGCCGAGAATACCAATAGCTTTGAGCAACAGCGAGAGAAGTTCAAGAAAGAAGCTCGCCGTCTCCGTAGTCTCAGTAATCCTCATATAGTCAAGGTCTATGACCTTTTCGAGGAGAATGGTACTGCGTATTATGTGATGGATTATGTAGATGGAGAAAATCTATCTGCACGTTTGAAGCGTACCAATGCACCTTTGGCAGAGTCTGAGGTTCGCAATTACTTGAATCAGATATTGGATGGTCTTGAGGCAATCCATAACGAAGGTATGTTCCATCTTGACATCAAGCCTGCCAATATTATGGTGGATAGTCATGATGTGGTCAAGTTGATAGACTTTGGTGCAAGTAAGCAGCAGAGTACGGTAGGTGGTGCCACGATGAGCACTGGTATCAGTTATACGAATGGCTATGCCTCTAGTGAACAAATGGCGCAGAGCTATGATAAGTTCGGACCATGGACAGACTTCTATGCCCTTGGTGCTACTATGTATAAGTTGCTTACCAATCAAGACCCTCCATCAGTTTCTGACCTTTCTGAAGACGAGACAGAGGACAAGCATCTTGCCCTCCCTATGCCTAATGTCTCTGAGGAAATGAAGAAGTTGGTGGTTTGGATGATGCAAGTGAATAGGTTAAAGAGACCGAAGAATGTTGGGGAGATAAGAAAAATGGAGGTAAAGAATAATATTGCTGAAAACAATATGAGTTCTTGTGAGGAAACTATATATAAAGCTAATAGGGATAATATAAGTTCAACCGTCACAGAATTAAAAGAAACACAACCAAAGAGTCGCAAGATATTGTATTTTTTGTTTGGTGCAGTTGTCTTGATTATTGTGATTGGTGGTCTTGGGTGGGCAAGTTTACCTTCTTCAACTGAACGGTATGCCGAAGCGGAGAATATTATAGAAGGAAAAGTATTGGAGAATGGCGTTTATTTGAAAGCTGATTCAACCAAAGCCCTTCCTGTCATCAAGGAACTTGTTGGCAAAAAATATGGTTCTGCTATGTGGATGTATGCTCAATATTATTTTAATGGTAGCTCTGGTATTCAAAAAGATAGTATAGAAGGTTTAAGTCTTTTAAGAGAAGCTTTTGGTATATTAAAACGTGAAGCGCAAGATGGGGATAAATATGCTCAGTGTAGTCTTAGTTTGTTATATTCGAGTGAATACTTTAATAATGTAGATAACAAAAAAGCTTTTTATTGGATGCAAAAATCTGCAGACCAAGGGTATGATGATGCCATGTCTAACTTAGGTGGATATTATATAATGGAATAGGCTGTGCTGTAGATATGAAAAAGGGCTTTTCATACATACAAAAATCTTACGAATTAGGAAATCCATCTGCGGGGGTTGAAGTTGCATCGTTGTATTTATTGGGTGCAGGGGTTGAGGTTGATACTTTGAAGGCTGTTGATATTTATGAGTCTTTAGCAAATAAAAAGTTTATACCTTCATATGGTCCATTAGGTAATACTTATTTTAAAATAGGTAAGTATGAAAAAGCTTTCGATTTTAACACCTTAGCTGCTAAAGAGGGTGATTGGGAGGCTCAAGAGAATTTGGCACTGGCTTATATTAATGGCTTGGGTGTTTCTGCTAATATAAATAAGGCAATATATTGGATGAAAAAGGCAGTTGAAGTATCTGAAGAAAATGCGGATTGTCTTTATGGATTGGCTACATGTTATGATTTGAATAATCAGTATGAGGAAGCTTTTGTCAATTATAAAAAAAGTGCAGAAAAAGGTTATGCGCCATCTCAATATCAGTTAGCAGTTTGCTATCAACAGGGAATTGGTGTAAAAAGTAATGCTCAATTAGCACAGAGTTGGTATGATAAGGCTATTGCTAATGGATATAAAGAAGATAACTAAATCTTCTTGCAAGAACTTGTATTGGAGCTACATTTCGTGTAAATGTTATTATGGAATGTAGCCCATATAAGTTCTATTCAATTATAACTTTTGTTGATTTATTTAAAATGGAGGTAAACATGAATTTACAGTCACTGATATTAGAACTTGTTACAAGCTTAGGTTGTAATCATAGACATAGAAAACAACAAACTTTTTATTGCTTTATAAAATTTCAGTTTGATGAATATGAGCGTCTATTAAAAAAGGTGGATAAAAATCAATTTGAAAGTATGTTGTCTGAAGCAGGAGAACTAATGGGCAAATCTGCTAAACTACGCTTTTTAAATTTGATGAAAGTTATTCATACAAAATGTTTAGAGATACTACAATTGGCATATAAAGGAGATGTTCTTAATGCTTCTGCATTATTGGAAAAGCTGTTGATGGTCAAAAAATATACTAAAAGCTATTTACAGGATATGTATGTGAATTATCTAAAGAATGAGGAAGGACAAGGGAACTGTTACTATAGAATAGTGGATTTCCCAAAAGGGAAGATGTTGCCTAATTGCAACCATATGCCATATAATTTGCGTTCTAAGGCTTCGGCTGGACGTTTTAATCTACTAGGAATTCCATGTTTATATCTTGCTTCTTCAGAAAAGACCGCATTGTTAGAATTAGGAGATAAAAATGAAAATAATAGTAGATGGTTGGGTACGTTTAAAGCTCTGCGTAATTTAAGGTTTTTAAAATTTACAATACCATCTGTTAGAGATATATCAGCAATGAGTGATTATGAAAAGTTTTCATTTTTAGTGACTTACCCTTTGCTGCAGCTTTGTTTGGTTCCTGTTGCTGATGAAAATGCAAGATTTCATGAGGAATATTTGTTTTCGCAATTGTTTACTCATATTATGTATATGAATAAAAATAGTAACTTCTATTCCGATGGAATTAGTTATTCTTCTATGCGTGACAAAGGGGGTGTTAATTATATTATACCAGCTTTGTATAAGCAAAGAGAACCTATATTTGATGATAGAATAAGTGATTTTGTTAGCGAGAGAGTTAAGGAAATAAAAAAGGAAATAAAATGAAGAGATTTTGGATTTGTAGAGCTGTGTATTTTATCTTACTTTTGCTAATAGCATTACCAGTAAGTGCTTATTATCATAATCATTCTTCAGGTGGTATGTTTATCATTGGTATCTTATTGTTGCTGATATTGATACCATTGGTTAAAATCTTGTTTTATGCATTTCTGGTATTAGTAACAAATAAATGGACTTGGATAATTGGAGGCGGATTGCTGTTTTTAGTTGTTTTGGTAAACATTGATAATGAACAGAAAAAGAATTGGCATCCTCAAACAAACTATCCTTCTTCTAGTCAAGTACAATACAATTCAATAGAAATGCCTTATGATAATAATCAGTCCTCGAAAACAGTATCTCCTGTAAAAAAAGAAAGAACTGAGGAATACAAAGAAAAGTGTTTTGTATGTGGTGGTTTGGGGAGTATAAGATGTACTTTCTGTAATGGTACAGGTGTAATAGAGGAAAGATGTCCCTCTTGTAAAGGAAGTGGTGGTAATTATCAAATTCAATGTCGTTTTTGTTTTGGGCGAGGAACGGTTGGAACATTTGGAAGCACCTGTTTTGAGTGTGGGGGATCTGGGTATTCTCGTGCATATTGTGGAAATTGTAATGGCTCGGGCAAAATTGTTTCTGTTTGTACTGAATGTGATTTTTATAAACATATGGTATCTTGTAAAAACTGTTCTGGAACAGGATATGTAACGAAAACGAGAGTAGTTGAATATTATGAATAGATAATTATGATAGAATATCTTCAAAACAAAAAGTATAAAATAGAAAAGATCCTTGGTCAAGGAGGTTTCGGTATTACTTATAAGGCAATAATGAAAGAAACCGTTTCTGGTTCTTTGGGTAATATGGAGGTCGATGTACCTGTGGCAATCAAGGAGTTCTTTATGAAGGACACTTGTGAGCGAGAGGAAGGGACGGGGAAGATAACCGTTCCTTCCCAAGGAAGTCGTGCCTTGGTAGAGTTATATCGCAAGAAGTTTGTTAAGGAAGCAAAGAACCTTGCACAGATGAATCATCCTCATATCGTTAAAGTTGTAGATGTGTTTGAGGAAAATGATACGGTTTATTATGTAATGCAATATTTGAGTGGTGGCTCATTGACTGATTATGTGAAGCAGCATGGTGCTTTGGATGAGGCAATAGCCATTAAGTATATCCAACAAATAGGTTCGGCATTGGAATATATGCACCAAAGGCATATTTGTCATTATGATGTAAAGCCAAGTAACATCCTGCTTGATGACAAAGGTGGTGCTATGCTTATTGACTTTGGAATCTCAAAAGGCTATACAGAAGAAGGGCATCAGACTAGTTCTACTCCCATAGGAATTAGTGCTGGCTATGCACCTTTGGAACAGTACCAACAGAGTTTGCAGGATTTCTCTCCTGCTACTGATGTTTATGGCCTTGCTGCAACTTTGTTCTATTTGCTTTCTGGTAAGAATCCTCCTGAAGCAAGTATTGTCTTGAATGAAGGAATAGGAGATAAGCCTATTGGTATTTCTGATACTGTTTGGCACGCTATAGAGCAAGGTATGAATCCTCGAAAAAAGGATAGAGTGCAGACTGTTGAGGCTTTTTTGAAGTTGTTGGGTGGACAGGGCTGTATGAAAGAGGAAAACAAGGAAGATACCTTGTATTTTGAAAATAGTAAAGAAGATGAACAGACTGTGATAGTTGGAGCATCAAACAGCGTAATAGAAGAAAACGATGAAATTGAAGCCGAAGATGATAAAAAGCGTTCTTTAAGAAAAGCAGGTTTGCTTGTATTAGCCATCATAATGCTTTGGGGGATTTATTGTATTCGTCAATGTCAAATGGAAGAAGCAACAGAGAAAAAATTATATGAGGAAGCAGTGGAACAGGCAAAACAAAAAGCTAAAAGCCAGGAAGAAGGGTGCCAAAAGGAATTAAAACAGTTAGACCTATTGGATGAATCGCAAGGTAGTGGGTATGATGTAGTTGAAGAAATGCCGTCTTTTCCTGGTGGGCAGGCTGCTTTGATGTCTTATTTGAATCGTCATATAGAATATCCTGTGGTAGCTCAGGAGAATGGAGTCCAAGGTCGTGTGATTATTAGTTTCGTAGTTGAGGCTGATGGTAGAATTGACGAGGCTGAAGTTGCTCGTTCTGTAGATCCATCTCTTGATAGAGAGGCTTTACGTGTAGTAAAATCTATGCCTAAGTGGATTCCGGGTAAGCAAAATGGAGAGTGCGTGCGAGTAAGATATAGTGTACCTGTAGTTTTTAGATTAGAATAGAAAAAATGAAACAGTTAGGAAATAATGCTTTGCTGTTAAATGGCAAATACAAAATAGAGCGAGTGCTCGGTCAAGGTGGTTTCGGAATTACCTATTTGGCTAAGCAGAAGGTTTCTGTAGCAGGTGCCTTGGGCACGATTGATGCAGAAATCGAAGTGACAATCAAAGAATTCTTTATGAAGGAACTCTGTAATCGTGATGAAGCTTCATCTATGGTGACAGTTCCTTCTACAGGAAGTGCAGAATTGGTGGAGAAGTTTCGCCAGAAGTTTATTAAGGAAGCGAAGAATATCTCTAAGTTGACTCATCCTCATATTATAAAGGTGTTGGATGTGTTTGAGGAGAATGGTACCGCTTACTATGTCATGGAGTACATTGATGGTGGCTCTTTGTCAGATTTGATAGAGAAGAAAGGTTCTTTATCGGAAGAGGAAACCTTGAAATATACGAGACAGATAGCATCTGCCTTGCAGTATATCCATGCTCATAACATGAATCACTTAGACGTGAAACCAGGTAATGTGTTATTGCGAAAGAATGGTGATGTTGTATTGATAGATTTTGGTATGTCCAAGAATTATGATGTGGCTGGTGAACAGACCACGAGTAGTCCTGTTGGAGTGAGTGTTGGCTATGCGCCTATTGAGCAATCTCGTGTAGGAGGATTGGGAATGTTCTCTCCTGAAACAGACATATATTCTTTGGGAGCAACTATGTTCAAGATGTTGACAGGTCAAACACCTCCTGAGGCAACTGCAGTCTTTGATGAAGGTTTGCCGGAATTGCCGATGGGCATAAGTGAGCAGACGAAGCGAGTTATTGAAAAGGCAATGCAACCAAGAAGAAAGGAACGATATCATACGATAGTGGATTTCTTAGATGCGCTGGGTACGGAGAATGCTCAGGCAGTTCATGTAAAAAACGAGAAGGTTCAATCTGAAGAGACTCTATATATGTCAACTGCAATTAAAGAAGATTCTGAGCCACAAGAGGTTGAACGTGTGCAAGAAAAGGTGTCATCCAAATCGCTAGATGTTCCAAAACCCAAATTCTTGAAAGAAGAAGATAAAGAGGCTACGATGTATATTACCGATTACATGGTTCAAGAAAGTAATATCGATACTTCTGCTGTTGTTGATCTCGGACTTAGTGTAAAATGGTGTGGTTGTAATTTAGGTGCCACTAAACCTGAAGAGTATGGGGAGTATTATCGTTGGGCAAATGGAATGAATGGTCATTCTTTGGATGGATTTCCAACAGATAAGGAAATTGCAGGTACCAAGTTTGATGTGGCTTATCTTCTTTCTGAAGGAAAATTGAAAACTCCAACTCGTAAGCAGTTTAAAGAACTGATAGATAGATGTCGTTGGAGTTGGATTACTTACAATGGGACAACAGGTTGCAAGGTTACAGGTCCTTCTGGTAAAAGTATCTTTTTGCCAGGTGCAGGTAGAAAGAGTGATTATGGTATCTATCGTAAAGATTCCTTTGGCTATTATTGGAGTTCAAGTAGGGGGCATGGATTGAATGCTTATTATTTATACTTCAATGAGGAAGATTCAGATTTGACATATGAGCCAATCTTGACTTTGCGTTCTATTAGACCTATTTGTGAGTAATAATGAAGCGACTATTATCTTCTTTCTTTATCTTCTTGCTGGCAATACCAACATTGCCAGCAAGAACTTATATCGTTAGCGTGGGCATCGCCGATTATCCAGGTCGTCAAAACGACCTTCGGGTAAGTGCGAATGACGCCAAGACCATATCGGGTATCTTTACCAAGAATGGTAATGCTACGGTTGATTGTTTTGTCAATTCAGACGTTACTGTCAAAAAGGTATGTACTGCAATGCGTAACACATTTGCCAAGGCTTCGCCATCAGATGCTATTATCCTATACTTTAGTGGTCATGGTGTGCCTGGTGGATTGGTGTGTTACGATGGAGTTTTGTATTACACTTCTGTATTGAGCATTATGAGACAGAGTAAAGCTCAGCAGAAAATGATTTTCGTGGATGCTTGCTTTGCAGGGAAAATGAGAAATACGAATAAAAGGAATACTAACTATTCTAAAGAGAATGTGATGTTCTTCCTCTCTTCCCGTTCAACGGAGAAATCCTTAGAAACTCCAAGACAGACAGGTTTCAATAACAGCCTGTTTACTGTGTTCTTGGAACGTGGCTTGCGAGGTGGTGCTGATACAAACAAGGATAGAGTTATCACGGCTAAGGAAATTTATAACTTCGTACATCAGGGAGTAGTAGAAGCATCAGGGAATCGTCAACATCCCGTAATGTGGGGTAAGTTTGATGGGAATATGGTGGTGATGAAGTGGTAAAAGATAAAATACTCGTATCTTTACCATTCGAATTCGTTTTTGAAATCAGCCATCATTTCTAGAAAGTCAACGGCGTTGCCTGTTCTTGCATATTCTTCTTCACGAGCTAAGACATGATTCACCAACTCGTCATTATTGCATGATGTCATAAAAGGATATTCTCCGGATTCGTTATGAGCCTCTGTTGCATATTCGTGACGATAGGTAACTGTTGGTTCTTTTGAGTTTGATATTATTTTTGTCATATTGTAATCCTCCTTATTTTTGGTTACTCTAATATGTTGCAAAATTACGATTAATATTTGAAAGTACCAAAGTTTTAAAATGATATTTTGTGGGGAAATTTGCAAAAACATGGCAAAAAGTTTGGAAGATACCAGATAATTTCTTATATTTGCACTGTTTAAAGATAGGTGTTATGAGAACAGTTCAAGATTATATAGCAATAATTAGGCAAAACAGTTCCAAGATTACTAAAGATTTTGGAATCAAGACCTTGCGCATTTTTGGTTCCGTATCACGAAATGAGCAAACAGAGCAAAGCGATTTGGATGTTTGTGTAGAAACAGAAACTCCTAATCCATTTTTATTGGCCGACTTGAAAGAGTTTTTAGAGGGCTTGTTCAAGTGCTCAGTTGATGTAGTGCGTATTCACAAAAACATGAATCCTTTCTTTAAATCAAGAATAGAACGGGATGGAATCTATGCAATTCGATAAATATGTAGCATTGGATATACTTAATAGAGTACATATTTCTATTGAGCATATAGAAGAGCGTTCACAACCTTATCATTGTGGCGATGATTTTCTGATGTCTTCTACTGGTGTAGCAATTCTTGATTCCATATGTATGCAATTTATTGCTATAGGAGAAAGTTTAAAGGGACTTGATAAGGTTACTAGAGGAGAACTCCTTACAACTCATCCTGAAATTGATTGGAAAAATGTGAAAGGGTTACGTGATATCATAGCTCATCATTATTTTGAGGTTGATGCCGATCAGATTTGGTGGATTATAGAAAATGAGTTGCAACCTTTGAAAAAGGCAATTCAGGAAATGATAGAATCTTTAAAACGGATACTTGATGAGTAATGTCAGGTAGCCGTTTTGTCATTTCGTACTTCCAGCCCCCTATTTCATACATTTATCCCCCAACTTTCTATGCTGTTTCGTATAAATTCACTATCTTTGTCCCCCGGAAAACAACTAAAAAATAAAATGTAATGAAGAAAGGATTAAAATATACTTTGGTTTCCTTAGGCAGCCTGGTCGTTTTGGCTGGTATTGGTCTGGGAATCATATATGTGGTTTCACCATATAAGGTGAAGCGATGGTTGGGCATCGCTTCATCTTATTCTGATGTGTTCGTTGATAGATTGAAAGGGCAACCTTATACGCATGGTGGATATGATGGCATTGATGTTTCGAAACACAATGGAGTTATCAAGTGGAAGGAAATTGCGAAGAACAAGCGAATCAAGTTCGTTTATATCAGAGCTACGCATGGTAAGGGATATGTTGATCGACATTATCGCCGAAATATCAGACTGGCTCGTAAATATGGGTTGAAGGTAGGATCTTATCATCTGATGTCTGCCGGCTCTTCTGCAACAGCTCAGTTCCGGGATTTCCAAAAGATGGTGAAGAAGGGCGAGCAGGACTTGATTCCTGTATTGGATGTGGAGGAGAAAGGCATCCAGGGAAGATGGAAGGGACGACAGCTGCAGGATAGCATACAGGTGTTTGCTGACTTGGTGAAGAAACACTATGGCAAGTATCCTATCATCTATAGCAACGAGAGCTTCTATAATAAGGAGATGGGGGCGAAGTTCAATCGTTATTATCTCTTTATCGCCAATTATAACTCCCGACAACCCTCTATCGACGGCAGAGGAAAGTGCAATATCTGGCAGTATTCCGAAACCGGACATTTGCATGGTATCGGAGAAAGGGTAGATTTAAGCAGATTCATGAATGGTACAACCATCAAGGATTTGATGCTGTAACAAATAAAAAAAATGTACCAAGTTATTTTTTCATTACGTAAGGAAAACGCCCTTTGTTAGAATGTTACTGCTAACAAAGGGCGGTAATCTGATTATGCCAAATGATTTATTGTTCTAAAGTCTTTGGATAGCAATCGCAATACTTTTCTAGAGAGACGACCTCCATTTCGATAATGGAAGTTTTCTTTCATTCGGGTATCAAATCTTTTTTTGTCAAAGGACATGGCTTTCTTTTTGTTGTCCCAAAAGTAAACTTTGGATTCATTAGCCATATCTTTGACATTCCCTGTTGCAACAGCTTTTAAAAGCTTTGGATAGTTGCTAACCAACGGACCTGTTTGATATCTTATATCTGCTAATCCTTCTTTTATCTGTGGACTGACAGTATCAGGAAACTGCGTCACGGTCTTTAAGGCTTTATCTACTTGAGCAAATGTATTTTTTGCTCGCTGCATAACTTCTGCATTCATCTCTGTTGGGGTAAAACCTCGTACAGCTCGTTTATTGAATGCATCTGTTTGTTTGGTTTTATCTATACCTGGGCCTATATCCCAATTTCCGTTAGTGGTTTGGTAATAGTAGTACTTGCCATTTGTGAATCCTTTATTTTCTGGATTCTCTCGCATCCATAAGTTTTTTATAAAATTATGGATGTTTGGGGCAGGCTTTGACTATGGAATCTTTCTTCCGTCTTTGGTATATAGAAAAGTCTGTCCATTTACTGAGGCGAAACCACTAAAAGGCTTGTTGGCAGCTATATTCCACCACTAACCTTTTTTCTTTTTAAGAATTATTTGATTATTTGTTTTCATTTTTCTTATTTTTATAGTCTTTTTTATTCATCTCTATTTTGTTTGCTTCTGCATCTATATAGTTTATTCTTGCTGAATCAGGGCCAATCCATTTTTGACTGATAGAGTCGTACCTGTTGTTATCTAACCAATTCTCAGCGTTGGAGACTATTTCGTAATGTCCAATACCAAGGAAGTTTTGTAGCGAATACCATTGACGACAACTCGTTAGGATGCTGACCGCTACTATTGAAATGAAAAATATCTTCTTCATTTTAAAACTATTATTAATAAAAAATAATCTAGAAATTGTAATGCTCTTCCTGAAAGAAGAACAAATCATCTAATATGGAAATCAAGTTTGCTGTTTTGGTTCTCGCAAAAACTTGCATGTAGTTTTTTCATGCATGGCTACATAGACCATGACCAAGAACAACCTATCGGATGCTGTTGGCTTTTTACGTTTGCAAAGTTACTCATTTTATTTTGAATAACCAAATTTTTTCTCTCTTTTTTTATGAATAATCCTAAAGAACTTGATTCCGAAACCGGACATTTGCATGGTATTGGAGAAAGGGTAGATTTAAGCAGATTCATGAATGGTACAACCATCAAGGATTTGATGCTATAGGCAATGATGATTTCATACACATAAGCGAGTATTTGATACAAACCACGTATGGATAGCATCATTACTTGCTTATTTTTTTCTACTTTTGCACTCGGGATTTTTACCCTGCTATAAGGATAGGGTTGAGTCTTGGATATTAGAAGTTGAATTTAAACATTATCAATCATGACTAAGAAATGTATTATATCTGTATTACTCGTAGTGGCTTGGGCGTTCCTTGCCTCTCTGTTTTACAAGACCCTCATGCTGATGCTGCTCTTCCTGGTATGGAAGAAGCATATCTTTGAGATGCTTCCAGCATGGACACAGAAATGGGGGATGAAACCTTATTGGATGCTCTTCTTCGTATGTCTGTGGATGGCAATGCCCCGTTATCGCATTGATTCAAATGACAGGGTGAAACTCGTTTATCTGGATAAGAATGGAGAGGCTAAGCATCCTCCGCTTACCCAATATTTCATCAATACCTTGATTCCAGAGAAAGAGATTGTGAACTTTGGCATTAGAAACCTGATGATTGGTCAACCTGTAATCAGCATGATGGGCGTTGGCGGTACGCTTATTGCACAAGCCAATCAGGATATTGCCAATGGAAAGATTCATAACTTCTTTACTCCGTATGACAATCTTGGTATGGATAACCCGATGTCTGGCGTCTATGTGCAGGCTTTCAATGAGACTTTCGGAACCAGCGACAGGGCTGTGTATATCTGCGAACCTAAGGGAGATGAGAATGTAAGATGGAACAAGGAGAACGGGTTCAGATATCCGCTGGTGATATTCTGTCATGGATACCTGGGCAACTGGCAGCTTTATCAGGGCATCTGGAAGGATCTGAACAACTGTATCGTGCTAAGCATCGGTACTTGTAGCATGAGTGGCATCTTCACAAATCGTGATATCAATGAGATTTTCAGCTATTATATACCTTCCCTGGAGAGAATGGGCTATCATATCGACCATCGTCAGATTCACCTGATGGGGCTTTCAAATGGAGGTAGTGCGATAGTGGCTGCCATGCACTCATCCCATGCTAAGGATTTCAAAAGTCTGACATCTATCTCCTGTAATCTTGGAGGATTGAGGAAGGTGCCATGTAGAATCAATCTGATTGGTGGCGGTCAGGATCATTCTTCACATTTGATGCCAAGTCAGGCAAGCAGGCTCAGTAAGATGGGAGTTCATGGCGGCTTGTTCTTTGATCCTGAAGAAAACCATTATATCTTGGTAAACAGACGCAATGAGATTATCGAGTTTCTCAAGCAGCAGATGAATCTGACATGCGTCAGGGAATAGAAAAGCCGATGTCTTTTGAATTATATGTTTGAAGATTATGAAGAAATTATTGATTATATTGGGAATTCTGGTTCTGCTTGTCATCGGTGTTCTTTTCGTTCCACCTATTTACAATAGGTTCACAAAACCGTTTTTTAAGAATACGGTGGATGCTAAAGAGTGGTATCATCAGGTGGATTGTGAGGAAGAGATTCTTTATCTATGATTTGCAGCGTGGCAAAAGAGTAATGAGCAGCTATTGCATGCATGGAAGTGGTAAGGGAAATACAGCAGCCCAACCAAAGTTCAGCAATAACCCTGGAAGTGGATGCACGAGTCTTGGAAGATATGTCATGATAGGAAAGGGGGGAATGAAGTTCAAGAACTGCGTTCGCCTTCGAGGGCTCGACAAGAGCAATTATCTGGCAGAAGCCCGTGGTATCCTGATTCATTCTGCTGGCAAGGTGACAAGGTTCTCCGGTAAAAAGGAGTATATTCCGCTGGGAACAGAGAGCCGTGGCTGCTTTACTGTATCAAGAAGCTGCGTGGAGAAAGTGATGCAGATATACAAGGAATCTTCCAAGAGAAGACCAGTATTGATTTATGCAAAATACAAATAAAAAGAATATTCTATGAAGAAGTTATTATTGTTTATTGCTGGAATCTCAATCCTGTTTTTAGCAGGTTGTTCCAATGGAAATCAGAGTCATGGCAATGAGGGAATGGGAGACAGTCTCCCTGCAGATCCTCCATTGGGTTATGTAATTGAGTTAAAGCCTTTGGGAAATTTCTCCCGTCAGAAGGCTGAACAGTTGAGAGAAGAACTCGTGAAGCAGTTGGGTATCATTTTCAATACGAAACCAAAGGCTGAGTTAGAGGCTTCTTTATTTGTGGGAGACAAGAAAGAAATACCTGATTCTTGTCTCTACAAACCAAGAAACAGGTATTGGGCTGGGAAAATCCTGAAAATGCTGCATGAAGAGCATGGAGGCAACCATGAAATTGTTACCATCGGTTTGACGAATCGGGATATTTCCACTTCCATCCACGGACATTACAACTATGGAATCATGGGATTGAGTTTCCGGCCTGGTGACGCCTGTGTGGTTTCAACCTTCCGATTAAAACGAAAGGATGATCTCTGGAAAGTAACAACGCATGAGTTCCTACATTCTTGCGGCTTGCCGCATTGCAAAAAGAATGACCCGAAGTGCCTGATGCAGGATGCCCATGGCAAGAATACCTTCTACATGAAACATGGGTTGTGCGAGGATTGCAAGAACTCTTTGAGGATGATTATGACTCATCAAGAGACAAAATATCAAAATACATAGTCCTTGTATGTTCGTCATCTTCCTCAGGAAGTAGCGTCTTGAATCCGTTCCTTTCGTAAAAAGGTATGGCAGAGATATAAGCGTCAACCGTTAGGAAACGAAATGCTGAGTAACTTGCACTTTTGAATAGAAGCATCTTGAGATAATCCATAATTTTTGTGCTGATGCCTAGACTTCTGTAGTTTTTTAAAACTGCAGAACGGCCAAGCTTTATGGCAGGATAACTACTGAAATGCTTCTCGTGTGGAAAACTACGCCTAAGTTTTCTCCAAGTATTATTGGCTGCATCTGTTTTGGCAACTTTATCATTCAGTAAACTGAAATATGCAACTATATTTTCCCCATCGATGATAAGGAAGGTATAGGCTATTCTTTTGGATAAGAAAGCCTTGGCGTCATTTAAAATAAAGTCGTTCAAATCTGCATCTCCGCAGTCGAACGACTTTATTATAACCTGTTGGCGGAATTAGTTTAGCGCATATTTAACCCTGCCAATCGGTCTATTG
>ERZ834722.1786-NODE-1786-length-19052-cov-3.225457_pt1 | contig 19052 bp, 15 predicted proteins | sample MGYA00519576_ERZ834722 | MGnify/ENA primary metagenome ERZ834722 (study PRJEB31850, sample SAMEA3708759) | human gut metagenome | biome: human gut; feature: human-associated habitat; material: faeces | place: China | collected 2014 ...
ATTATAAAATACCTTTCTTTTATTTTTCAATTATCTCCACTATATCATCCATAGTGCAACCAAGGGCTAAGCATATCTTTACAAGAACCTCGCTGGAGACGACAGCACCGTCTTTGCCCATTTTGGTAATGGTGGCGATGCTGATGCCGGCTTTCTCGGCAAGTTCTTTCTTTTTCATATCACGGTCGATCAAAAGCTTGAACAATTTTTTATAGCTTGCGGCCATTGTATTACACCTCATACGCAGTTATAAATTTGGCATTTTACCATTTTCGTCATTATACCACATTTCGGTCTGAATATCAACTGCTTTCGGCATAATAATACTGCGATTTCAGCATTTGTCAGCTCTTAGCCACAAATCTGTCCTCTCATCCGTTATGTGCTATGAAACTCTTTCTATTTACTATAATGTGTTTCAAACGCCGTCTAAGAGTACATTGAAATATCAAGCAAATCATGATATAATAAATATGAAAATCAATAAAGTCTCATAGCTTGTATCTTATATAAGATCATAGAATGGTGGAGGTGCAAAACCGTGATTTCGGGAATGTTAAAAGTAGATGAGGCAATTTATGAAAGCAACAAGATTATTTGTCGCCAAATCAGTCGTTTGGGCGAATCAACACGCGGAGAGGTTTCTCAAGAAGTTTTGGAATCTTTGCGCCATTTTGTAGAACACATCATTCTTAAAGAATATGCTAACGGTGGAGATATTGAAGACACTCACGAGAATCTAAAAGCCGCGGTTAAGTACGTAAAAAACGAGCCGCAGTTAATACACTTATCTAGATTTCACCACTTCCTTCAAGTATCATCATCTCATCGTGTGCTCAAAGAACACAATGCCGAGAGACTCATGATAAGATACTATGAATATTTGTTCCGAATCAGGAAATTTCTATATGACAAATACTCTATGGTGGTACTCGAAAACCTAGAACAATTCCCTTTAGACACTAATGATGAACTCACAGAATACTATACTAAAATTGCTACCGTAGTTGATAGGTATAATGCTCCTATTCATGGCGGATTCCGTTACGATAGGTTTTACGTTCAAAAAATCAAACCATTTTTCATCAATAACAAAATATATTACGAAGTTGCATTTGTCCCTGCAAATGACAATGCAAGTAAAACCGGCAGCATCATTGCTTTTACAGACATGGAAATTACCAGTTACTACGCGGTCAAGTTTGCTATAGCTGACAATAGCATTGAGATTTTTGATCAGCGTATGCCAATTCGTGTTATTGTCGATTGGGAGGTTAATATTCGCCCCTGTGAGTTAAAGAATTTCAATAGAATTCTTGACAATTCACTAAGAGACTACGGCTCAGCAGAACAACGCAATATCAGTCAATTCCTTACTAAAACAGGCCTCAGCTTATCAGAAGTAATAATGTTCTCCGATGAGGCCTTTGCTAAACTCAGAAGCCAACTTGTTCCTTCGACAAAAGCCATCCACTTTTTTGATTGTCTTGAAAAATGTCGCGATATAATAAAACAAAACGCACCCGGAAGCAATATACTGCGATACTTGTTGCACCATCTAACCAATCGTGTACTTAGGAAGCAATATAAAGATATCTGGTACTATGATCGTTTTGAAAACAAATACGTACATGTAGGAAAAAACAGCAATCTTTCTGATCTTTATTTGGACAACAAATGTATCCCTTTTGACGAGATGCCTTTCTGTTCCGGATTAAAAAATCACGTTCCCAGCTTATCGGATTTGTTTGATTGCCTTGATGTAAAGGGACGTGAGCACGAGCTTTTGGCTTGGGTCGTCCAAAACAATACAGAAAGAGAAAACATTCTATTTACGCCGCTCGAAAAAACGGAGGATGGCAAATATAAGCTTGACAACTTTGATGATGTGGAATCCCTGGTTGCCACTTACAATCAGCGGCTATACCATTCGGAGAAACAACAACTTCGCAAAATGGTTATAAAATATAATCATCTTTTCATCGAACATTACAAGGAAGATACTGTATCTATAATTAGGACGATAAAGAATCTTACCCAAAATGGTATAGACAATTATACCAACATGGCAAACTATTGGATGCAGACAACCAATCAAGTCAATAGTGATGAGAAAAAAGCTGCTCTACTCAACATGTTTTCTCACTCGAAAGTTGCTCTCATATATGGCTCTGCCGGTACCGGAAAATCATACTTGATTAATCATATATCGAACATGTTTGCGAGCAAATCAAGACTTTATTTAGCTCAAACCAATCCTGCTGTAAACAATATGAGAAGAAAAGTTACCGCATCTGCAAACAGTACTTTTATGACCATATCAAAGTTCACAAGCAACAAATATAAGGGCAAGACAACCTTTGATATACTAATAATTGATGAGTGTAGTACGGTAAACAATCAAGATATGAGAGAAGTCCTTGAACGAGCAAACTTCGAGTTGCTTGTGTTGGTTGGCGACACCTACCAGATTGAGTCAATAGAATTCGGAAATTGGTTTGATGCAGTACGGTTCTTCCTTCCTCAAACTGCAGTATGTGAACTCACAACACCTTACAGAAGCGAATCCGGTGCTCTATTGAATGTTTGGAACGATGTCAGAAAAATGAATGGAGATATTTATTACCTTCTTCAAACTTATGGTTACTCTACCGATTTGGACAAATCAATCTTTGCTCCGGCTAGAGAAGGTGAGGTCGTTTTATGTCTCAATTATGGTGGTCTGTATGGCATAAACAATATTAACCATTTCCTACAAGAAAGCAATACATGCAAGGCAATATGGCGAGGAATACAACGTTATAAAGTAGGCGACCCTATCTTATTCAACGATGCGTCGGACAAGTTTTTCACTCGTACAGAAGAACAGCTTCCCGTGATTCATAACAATATGACCGGTCATATTGTCGATTTTCTTTTGCTGAACGAGGGGAAAGCTACAGAAGGAATACAGTTTGATATAGAAATAGATCGACCACTCATAGACATGGATATGAAGGATATGGATTTTACCATAGTTGGAACTGCCGCTAACGGTAACTCTATCATTCGTTTTGTCGTTAATAAAAATAAGACCACAGACGAAGATGACGAAGGACCTTCAAAAGCCATTGTTCCTTTCCAAATTGCCTATGCAGTATCTATTCATAAAGCCCAAGGTCTTGAGTATGATCATGTCAAGATCATCATAACTGATGAAATTGATGAGTTGATTACTCATAGTATCTTCTACACCGCTATTACACGAGCAAGAAACTCCTTGAAAATATACTGGACTCAACCGGTTGAAGAAAAAGTATTGGCTCAGATCAAGCCGCAAGATCATCAAAAAGATGTGGCTCTACTAAGACAAGAGATCAAATGATAAAAAAGGCGAGAGTGATCTAATAATGCTCTCGCTTTTTCTTTGTCTACAGCATCGCAGATTTTGGCTTAAAAGACTTGACTTTTTTCGGCGTTTAGAGTTACTATACAACCACCAAACGAACGCTCCCCGAACGATTTTTGTTCGGGGAGTGTTTTTATGACCACATAACAGACCACCTACCGTTTCGGAGCACTCGGAAACAGTGGACTGGGGAGTGCCGAAGAGCACAGTTTTCCGAGCGGAAAGGGGCGGAAAAAGCTATTTTTAGCGGAAATTGCCCTTATAGGTCCGTTTGGGACCAAGAGGCACGGAATTCAAGTATCCGCACTCGACCAAAATTTTGACCGAAAGCAGAGTTTATTCTCCGCCTTCGGTCATTTTTCACGCTTATTTAGGTGCTTTGCGCCTCTTTTTGAAAAATCATATTTTCCGCGACCGCATAATCGAATGCAGACTGAAAATTCCTTTTTCTTTTATTGACAAAACGGAGGTTATCACTGCAAATCAATATCTATCTTATAATTATTATCTATCAATATATAGTTAATTTCATTCCTTTGTGCAAGCACTAAGGTGCGTGCATTATCCTTTAATACGCTTTCCAAAGCGCAGTCATCATTCATTCGTTTTTCAATAACGTCTGCATATTGCCTTATGTCATTAAAATGCGTCCGAATATAGTTCTCGCTCATAACAAGGCAGAAAAACCTTATATTCTCAAGGTGATCGACGGAAAAATCCTTTTTCCAATCAAACGGAATGTAACAGCCTTCAATAATGAGGTTTTGGCCATTTTCTATTGCAGTTTTTATCATTTCCCTAACGATAGGCCATAGGTACTCGGTCAGTTCGGAATCATTGCTTAGCGGTGTAAGCTCTGTATTTCCGCTGCGTATCAGACCCATTTTTAAATGGTCTATTGATAAATAAGGATATTTGTATTTTTCAAGAAGCCTTTGCGCCAATAGGGTTTTACCTGTATGAGACGCACCGGCAATCAAAACAATCATAATTCTTTCTCCATAAGATAATTACCGCGCCAACCGATTTTTTCAGATTGATTATACCGCATTTAATTCCGAACATCAACTTTCTTCTGCAAAGTAACAATATAAAAGCGATCGGGCAATCCGAAAACGGGTTGCCCGACGCAGTAAATAATTACGCAAAACGGCTTTTTACCGCAATTATTCAGATTACTTATGTTACAGCTTTTTTAAATAAAAGCAGTTCATTGTGCCGTGCGGCGTTGAACAAGGCTTTTCAATTTGACGGAAGCCCATTTTTTCATAAAGCCTCAAAGCCGCCGAAAGATTCGTGTGAGTTTCAAGATAGAGACTTTTATAACCGGAAGACCTTGCCCAATCCTCCGCTTTCCGCGTCAGTTCTTTTCCGTAACCGTTTCCTTTAGCGGAATCGTCTAAATAAAGCTTTTGAAGCTCGGCACAGTTTTCTATTCCGTTAAACTCTGCAATGCCTACGCCGCCGATAACCTGTCCCTCGGCGCCGATTGCAACAAAATAGGCTCGCTTAGACGGATTACTGTTATAATACGCGCTTAAATGATCCAATTCGGGGTCAAAGTATGCCGTTCCCGGAATATCCAATCCGAGCTTTTCCAAATTTGCACGAATAATTTCGGCAATTCTTTTATCATCTGCGGCTTCTATTCTTCTGTAATTCAGCATAACTGTCGTCTCCGTAACGTTGATTGTTAAAAGTAATTATATCACATAATTTGAAAACAGTCCGCCGCTTTATAAAAATCTCCAGGCGCCGCCGTATTATATTTTAACCTTTTTAAGGTAATTCTTATAGTCCTCGTCCCACCGCTTAAACTCTGCGTTGCCGCGGCGATCCTCTAACTTATAGTTTTGCTTTAAATATTCTCCCAAAAATACCGTGCATTTTCTGGCACCGCGGTTATTCAGATGATTGCCGCCGTCGCGCGTGTCGGTCTTCCAGTCAAAACCGAACCTGTCGCGTTCGATATTCATATCAATAAACTTAACGCCTAACTTATCGGAATATGCTTTTACCGCGTTATGCTTTTTATAATTCCACGAGCTTTGCGACGGAAGCTCTAAAAACAGCACCTCTATATTATTATTGCGGCAGACCCTTACAAACGCCTCGGCGGATTTTTTAACGCTTAGCGGAATTACCGCTTTTTCGTCCGTTTCCACCATATATTCCTTGCCGCGGCAGGGCTTAACGTCGTTACTGAGCCATTGACCCTTTGCGGCACAGTGCGCGGTATACCTCGGTTTTTTGAAAAGCTCGTTCGGCTTTACGTTTTTCCAGCGGTCGTGATACTGAAAAACAGAAAAAGAGGAACCGAGCGAGGCGTTAACCATTTTAGCCGTGCTTTCCACCAATTTTGATTTTGTAAAAAATCCGTCGGTTTCAAGTATTATAACCTTGGGCTTTTGCCCTTTAAGCAATTTATTAAGCATTGCATACGCCTGAGCCACCGTTTGCCTGCCCTCTCCGCTTACATATGAGGTATAACCGTAATTTTTCCACAGCTCCATAGGCGAAAAACCGCTGTATGCGTCCGAATTGCCTATAACCGCAACCTCTATTGAATTTTCAGGTTCTGAAAAAAAGCCGTGCGCGCTTGGGTTTACAATACCGCTTTGCTTTGTGTTATCCTTGGGCGCCAGCATATAAGAGGAGGAAACCGTAAGCAGCAGCAAAAGAGTTATAAAGCAAACCGAGCGTATTAAGTTTTTTAATCCTTTTTTCATATACTCACTTTCCTAAAACTGCCCGTAAATAAAATCTACCGCGTCGTAGCCTATACCGTATGCGCCGAAAATTATAACCGAAAGCACAAGACAGATGTAAACCGTCCACCTAACGGGTAAAACCTGCTTTGCCAATGTATCGCGCACATTTATTCCCTTTTCCTGCAAAATGCTTATAACAAGCATAACGGCGGCGCCTAAAATTACAATTAAAAAGTCCTGCTTATCCATTCCGCACAAAAGCGCGTCGTTTAAAAACGTGCCGCCGCCGAAGCCTGTAAACACTCTTTTTATCATACCGAGCCATATACCGACGGTCTCCGCCCTGAAAAGCGTCATTCCGCAAACCACCAATATAAGCGTTCTTAAAATTCTGAGCGCGTTAAGCGGTTTTGAATTTCTGTTAATATGCGCGGCATTAAAAGCACGCGCAAACAGCGGCTCCAAGTACATACCGAGCATCATTACGGCGTAATAATAAAGCCCGTAAATTATGTATTTTACGCCGGCTCCGTGCCAAAAGCCTATGCCGAACCACGTAAAAAACATTGCGAACGACGCAGGAATAAGCGAACCCAAAAATTCGTTCAAATGCTCCTTTGCAAAACGCGAAAGCTTCATAAACGGCTTTGAAAGCGAAACGGAATAGAATACATAGTCCCTAAGCCATGCGCCTAACGTTATGTGCCAGCGCCGCCAAAACTCCGCAACGGATTTTGAAAAAAACGGACGGCTGAAATTTTGAGACAGCGGCACGCCGAAAAGCTCGGCGCTGCCGGTTACTATGTCCATACAGCCCGAAAACTCAGCGTATATCTGCAATGTGTAAAGCACGCCGCCAAGCAAAATTATACTGCCGCTGTATTTTTGATAATCGCCGAAAACCTCGCTTACAAATATATTGGCGCGGTCGGCTATAACCATTTTTTTAAAAAGTCCCCACGCCATAAGCTGAAGACCCTTTGTAAAGCGGTCGTAATCGAACGAATGCCCGCTATAAAGCGGCTCCGCCAATAAATCGTATCTGCCTATCGGTCCCTCAACGATCTGCGGAAAAAAGCTTAAAAACAGCGCCAGCTTAAAAAAGTTATCGGTTGCGCGGTATTTGCCCCTGTAAACGTCTATAATATATCCAGCCGCCTGCAGGGTGTAATACGATATACCGAGCGGCAGCAAAAACTTAAATGTTTTAAAATGGGGTTTAAATCCGAAAATCCCTGTAAAAAATTCCGCAGCCGAAATAAAAAAGCCCGAATATTTAAGCACAAGCAAAATGCCGAAAATAAACAGCACCGCAGCGGTTACAACCGCCTTTTTCTGCCATAGAATATTCGCCTTAAGCTTTTTTCTGTCTTCCTTTTCAAGACCTTTTTTAGCAAGCGCAAAGCCGTCGTTTATTTTGTTTAAAAATATGCCTGCAAAATATATACTTACTGCGGTAAGCAATAAAAACACTATAAGCCTGCCGCTGTTAATAAGGTAAAAAACAGCGCTTGCCGATAAGAGCACCGTCCATTTATACTTTTTCGGAAATACCGTATACAGTATAAAGGTAATTCCCAAAAATATAAACAGATAATTATACGAGGTATAGCTCATACCGATTATTCATCCTCAAGCCTTTTTACCATTGCATAAATGGCTTCGGCGCTCTTAAAGTTTTCGGGAACAATATCTATCGGCGTTATTTCAATATCAAATTCATCGTTAAGCTCGCCTACAAGCTGAACTATTTTAAGCGAATCGAGAATTTTACCGCCTATAAGGTCGGTTTCCTTTAAATAATCAACTCCCGGTTTTATTTCTTCAAGTATTTTTATAACCTGTTCCATTTAATATTACCCCTGATCAAATGTTTTTGTAATTGGCAGTAAGCCATTTACGGTCGGTTTTGCCGTTGGCGTTGATCGGCATTGCCTTTATACGTATTATGCGCTGCGGCAGCATATAATGCGGCAATCGGTTTTTAAGCGCCGTGCCCACCTCGTCGGTGTTTTTTCGCCTGCCCTCGTAAATAAGAATAATGCTGTCCTCGGTTTTATCATACACCGCCGCAGCCGAGGAAACGCCCTCTGCAGTGTATGCAGCCGCCTCAATTTCGCCGAGCTCTATACGGTAGCCCATATGCTTTATTTGAAAATCCTTGCGCGAAATATATATAATCTCGCCGTTTTCGTTTTGTTTTACAAGGTCGCCCGTTTTGTATACCGTTTCGGGATAGGCGCCATTTAACGGATTTTGCACAAACGCCGCAGCGGTTTTTTCGGGATTATTGTAATACCCCATACTTAAAAAAGAACCTGCGGCGTAAAGCTCGCCCTCTTCCCCCGCCTTAGCCTCCTTGCCGTTTTCATTTAAAATGAACACCTTGCAGTTATCGCACGCTCTGCCTATCGGGAGGGTTTCGCCGTCCGAAAACGGGCGGTCAACTATATAATAGGTGCATATATCTGTAGTTTCGGTAGGCCCGAAAAGATTGGCAAAAAGCGCGTTCGGCAAATTTTTGCGCCAATAGTTAAGCGGCTTTACGGGCATAACCTCGCCCGCAAAAAGCACCTTTTTAAGGTATTCGGGCTTTAAGTAATCAAATACCTTAAGCTTTGCAACGATCGAAAGCGCCGAGGGCACCCAGTAAATCGTATTGACCCTGCGCTTGTTCATAAGCTCTATAAGCTTTAAGGGAAACGAAAAAAGCGTTTTGGGTATTATATTAAGCGTTGCGCCGCTGTAAACGGTGCTGTATACATCGGATACCGACATACTGAAATAAAACGGAGTTTGACTGCCGAAAACGGTATCTTCGTCTATTTTAAACGTATCGGCGTACCATTTTATATATGCAAGCACGCTTCGGTGGTTTAAAACGGCACCCTTGGGAACGCCGGTTGAACCCGAAGTAAAAAGCACATACGCAGGGTCGGTATCTGCCATACCGTCCCTTATTTTTTGCAGTACCTCTTTATTCGGCGCAAAGTGCGCAGCCTCATTATAATACAGCACCGCGCCCTTAAAATCAATCTCACAAATTTTGGATACGCAGCCCCCAGTAACCAATACCGCGGCGGGTTTAAGCGTTTCAAATATCGCCTTAATGCGCTCAGCCGGCATTTCTGCGTCTATTACGGTGTAAAAGCAGCCGCCTGCAAGCACCCCGAACATTGCGGCTAAATTTTCAACCGAACGCTCGGCTATTACCGCAACGGGGGCTTTATAAACCCCCGCCGCGGCTATTTTACTGCCTATGCTTTGCACCGTTTTTAAAAGCTCTACATAGGTTATGCTTTTGCTTTCATCGGCAAAAACGGTTTTTTGAGGAAAACGCTGCGCCGAATATTCAAGCATTTCAAGAATGTTTTTCATTTACCTGCCCCTTATAGCGTCTATCGGGCGTTTTGAAGCTATGCGCTTAACCGGCAAAAAGCTTGCGACAAACGCAACCAATATGCTTACAGCCAAAAGCAACGCCACCTGACGAATGCTGAAGCTCAGCACAGTTACAAGCACACCCGCCTCGTTGCGGATAAGGCTGTTTATAATAGTTGTTGCGGCAAAAACGCCGACAGAGGAAAGCACAAAGTTTATCATAGCAATTATAAAGCTTTCCGAGAAGAAAATTCTGAAAACATCGTTACTGCGCGAGCCTATGGCGCGTAAAATACCGATCTCCTGCTTTTTATAGGCGATACTTGTGCCGATAAAGTTTGAAAGCATTATAGCCGCAAACACCGCAAAGCCCACTCCTATCCAGAAGAAATACTTTGAAAGGGTCTTGAGCACGCTGTTTATTGAATCAAGCTCAAAGGTAACGGAGTTTTGTATGGCATAGCGCACGCCGGTATCCTCTCCGTAGCAATAGGAAACAAGCGACTGCACCGCGCTTTTTTCCTTCGGCATTGAGCCTACGGCAAAACCGTATATTTTATCGGTTCCCTCGGTAAGCTCGCTGTAAATACCGTCCGAGCAAACAACGGTGGATTTAAGCTTTGATTTATTGCCCTCAGAGCTGTTATCTATAACGCCCACTATTTTGCAGCCGCTTATATTCTCGTTATTATTATAGCCCTTGGCAAATACGTTTTTCCACATTGAAACGGTGTTTTTATTTTTAAGAAGCTTTGCGTAATCGATAACTTCGGTTTCACCTTCCGCGTCTGTCTCGGCGCGTTTATCAGACTCCTCCGAATTGCTTGAAAGCGCGTCGACGGTTACTATTATTTCCTTATCGTCAAGCGTTTTTTTCTCGCCGTCTATCCATATTACCTTTTCGTTCTTTATATCAGAAAGGCGTGCAAGATAATTTGAGTCGACACTGAAATTATCACCGTAGTAGGAAATATAGCCCTCGGTTATCGGCACCATTACAGGTCTTTCGGCAATCAGCTTATCAAGATAACCGTCGCCAACCATTGCAATTTCTGCATAACTGTAACTTACCGCCGTACCGAACTCATTTAAAAGAATCATATCCACCATTTGCTCGGCTCTGCTTTGGTGTACCTTTTTCTCGGTAAGCGAGGTATAGCGCGACATATCAAAGCCCGTATCTATAACGGCGGTAACGGTGTATTCCTTGTCGGCAAAGGTGAGCTTTTTGCCTATCAGATCGGTGTAGGCGTTAATTTTTGTGTAAACAGGAGTTTTTGTGCCGTCCTTTGCGGTGTTATAGGTCTTTCCGTCAAAATACTGCGCCTTTTTAAACACTTCAAAAATATAATCGCTTACGGCAATTTCGTCCTTGGCGCCGTCGGGCAGAGTGCCTGCCAATACCTTATAACCCATATCCTTTAAAACCGTATCGTTTACGGAGGCAAAGCCGTTAATAATAGGGTTATAAATATTGTAATCGGTCTCTGTAAGCTTTATATCGGGGTTTATGAAAGCAGATATATCGCCGTTAAATTTAATCGGACGATAAACGCCGTGCATTTTAACGTTCATACCCTCAGATATTTCGTTAAGCTCCTTTTCCGAAATACGGTAGCCGTAATCGCGCCAATAATCGCCGTTTTTCTTTGATTTTGCAACCGATACGGATTTAACGCCCGAATCAACAAGTGAATTCGTGCAGGTTTTAACGTGATTGTACGCCCCGAACGTATCCGAAAGCCCGAAAAGCCCGAACGCAATACAGGAAAGCAATATTGTAATCACAAGCCTTATTTTTTTGTGCTTAAGACCGCCGGCTCCTATTTTAAAAGCGTTTGAAAGCGGCAGCTTTGATTTTATGAGCTTAAAGCCCGAACCGTCGCCCGTTTTAATTTCAGAGGTATCGGTATTTTTAAATCTTTTGCCCGTATTTGCGCTTTCGCAGGCGGTCAGCTTTAAATCGCCCGATTTTAATTTATCTAAATAATCGTTTATTTCGGTTCTGTCTTCCTCGGTCAAATGATAACCGAACGGTATTAAAGCGGTGTTTCCGCAAAATTCGATACCTGTTTTGCTTTCCTCTACCGCCAGCTCTCCGTCCAGCTCAACGTCGCTTATAACGCAGCCGTCCGAAAGCTCTATTATTCTGTCGGCATACTGTTCTGCAAACTCGCGGTCGTGCGATACCACAATTACAAGCTTTTCGGCAGATAGCTTTTTAAGCGTATCGAAAACCTGCTTTCCCGTAGCCGAATCAAGCGCGCCCGTAGGTTCGTCCGCCATTATAATTTCAGGCTTTTTAACAAGTGCGCGCGCTATTGCAACGCGCTGCTTTTGTCCGCCCGATAATTCGTTGGGCTTTCTTGCGCCGAATCCCTCTAAATCAACCTGCTTTAAAATATCGTTAATTTCGCTGTCGGAAGCCCGTCTTCCCTGCAGCTCGATTGCAAGGGCTATGTTTGCTCCCACCGAAAATTCGTCAAGCACGTTGTACTCCTGAAAAATAAAGCCCACATAGGTATTCCTGTAAGAATCGAAATGCTGCTGCTTAAAATTCTTTGAGGATACGCCCTTTATTATAATCTCGCCGCCGTCGTATTTATCAAGTCCTCCAAGCACGTTAAGCAGTGTCGATTTACCGCTGCCCGATTTGCCGAGCAGAAAAACCATTCCCTTTTCGGGAAATTTAAGGCTTATTTTGTTAAGCGCCGTTACCGGCACACCCTTTTTGGGTTTATAAATCTTTACAAGCTCTCTTGTTTCTAACATTTATTATCCTCCTGTGCCAATCGCACTAACTGTACTATCTTGAATAATACAGACGTATCATACCACACACAATTGCGTTTGTCAATATAGGTTACAATTTTTTAACCTTTAAGCTCTTTAAGCGCCGCGCCTATATCCTTTTTAAGCTTATTCCACGCGTCCTCGTGTTTAACGTAATATAAGGGACACTGCTTTTCGGTTATATCGTAATGCCGTATAACCGCGTTTTCATCAAGTCCCGTTTCACTTAAAAGCCACGCGGTAAGCTTTACTACGGATTTATATGTTTCATCGCCGAATTTTCCGCTCTCGTCGGGGTGGCATACCTCAATCGATACAGTATCGTTGTTTCTCCAGTTGCTTGCGGCTGATTTTTCCCACAACGGCACGCACTGTATAATTTCGCCGTCAAGCCCCACAAGAAAGTGGGAGCTTACCTCGGTTGAATCCTTATCAAAATAATCGCGGTTGTTTTGCGCGCTTGTGCCGGGGTTTCCCACATAGTGTATAACTATATTTTTAACCCCGTCAAGCGGCGTTCCCGTTCTTGCGGTGTTGTGCAGATGAATTATCTGCTTATCAACAAAGGCGGGTATTTCTATTGCCTTAAGCCTTTCTGTAACCTCGCTTTTTGATATTCCGCTTGCGGTTTCTTTTGAAGAAAGGTGCTTTTTTACGGCTGTTATGCCGCCTATTACCGCCGCGGCAAGCAATAAAAAGCAAACCGTTCTTTTTAAAATTATCCTTCTTTTGCGTTTTCTGCGCCTTTCGTAATACGCGCGGCGCTTTTTATAATTGTCCTCGTACATTAAACAGCGTCAAAGGTAAGGGTAACCTTAAACAGGTCGCCGTCCACCTCGATCCGCATTTCCCCCTTTTGCAGCTCGGTTAAGCTTCTCGCAATCGAAAGCCCTAAACCGCTCCCCTCGGTATTACGCGATTTATCGCCCCGTACAAAGCGTTCCATAAGCTCCTCGCCCGAAATATTAAGCTCATATTTTGAAATGTTTTTAAAGGTTATAACCGCCTTGCCGTCTCTTTTTGCAAGCTCCATATAAACCCTTGTTCCGGGCATTGAATACTTGCACACGTTGCCTGTAAGGTTTTCAAACACGCGCCACAGGTGCCTGCCGTCCGCCATAATTTTCACAGGCTCTTCGGGAATGTTAAGCACCGGCGTAAGGCCTGCGTTTTTAAAGCGTTCGTCAAATTCGCCTACCGTTTGGCTTAAAAGCACCCCCGCCTCGCATTCGGCAAGATTTACGGTAAGGTTGCCCGTTGACGCCTTAGAGGCTTCCACCAAATCCTCAATAAGCTTTTTAAGCCTTACCGACTGGCGGTCGAGCACACCTATATATTCCTTTATCTTTTCGTTTTCGGGCTCTTCCTTTTTAATCAGATCCACATAATTTATTATAGAGGTAAGCGGGGTTTTAATATCGTGCGAAACGTTGGTAATAAGCTCTGTTCGCATACGCTCGCTTTTCATTTTTTCGTTAACGGCGTTTTGCATACCGCGGCTTATATTGTTAAGGCTTGCGCAAAAGCTCTTAAATTCGGGGTACATATACGCCGTATCTATTTTATAATCTATATCGCCGTCGGCTATTCTTTCTCCGCCCTTTTTAATTCTTTGCAGCTGTATTGCGGTAAATATTACTATAACGGTTACCGCAATCGCGTTAAAGATAACAAGAATCATAAACAGCCCGTAAACTTGAACGGCACCGCAGAAAAGCGTTGCAAAAAAATCAAAAACAAGCACTGCCGCGCAGATAAGCACGGTTTTTTTAACAAGCGAAAGATTTTTAAATATAAAGCCCGCAAACCGGAAAAGCTTTTTAAAGCCCTTACCTATCATACTTAAAACCATATATATAATATTATTCTTTAACAGGGTTTTTGTTTTAAGCCGTGCCGCAAAGGAAAGTATTACGGCAAGCGCTATAAAATAATCAACGCTTAAAAGCCCTGCGGTAACCGCAAACATCAGCATAAACGAACCGTATGTGTCGCCGATTATCATAATAGTTAAGATAACCGCAAAAAGCGCCGAAGCAAGCAACAGATCAAACGGCACCTTATCAAGATAATTCCGCCGTATGCTGCCGTCCGCCCTATGCCCTGCCGCCGCGCACAGAAAAACAAACAGGCACACAAACGCAAGCGCCGAAATTATCGCCGCCGCTATAAGCAGGTAGCGGCACGAATACGCCGTTTCGCAAATTCTTAATTTCATACGCGCGTTATCCGAAAGCGGAAAATCCTCATACGCATACACGGCTATATCAATACTTTGCTTTACTCCCTCAATATAAACCGGACTTTCGCCCACCTTTGTATATACCTCGCCGTATACTTCCATATTTTTTTGCTCGGCTTCGACTGATGGTTCCTTACCGCTTGTATTGTCGAAAAGTACTTCGTAGGTATCGCTGTCGGTTATTTTGCAGGAAACCGACCGTTTTTCGCAAAGCTTTGCTATATCCTCACCCGAAATAAAGGCGTCATAAATTTCAGAGGAATAGCCGTAAAGCTTATCGTCGTAAATTTTATCCTTTATTTCGTCAAGGCTTTTTACATAAAATCCGTCCGACGCCATAAGTATGACCGCAAGCGTGCTTATAACGCATATAAACGCCGTAATAAACGAAAGAATAACCGCCGCGGTTTTTGCCGCAAGACTGCCTGTAAGCTTTTTCATTTTCGCTCCCCCTTTTCAAACTTATAGCCGTGCGCCCACACTACCTTTAAATAGCGCGGCTCGGCAGGATTTATTTCGATTTTTTCCCTTAAATGCCTTATATGCACCGCAACGGTGCTTTCACTGCCGTATCCGTCGCCGCCCCATACCTTTTCGTATATTTCCTTTGGGGAAAGCACGTCGCCCGCATTTTTCATAAGCAGCTTTAAAATCTCAAATTCGGTAGGTGTTAGCGAGACCTCGTTCCCTTCCGCCAAAACCTGCTTTGTTTTATCGTTAAGCTCTATTCCGCCTATCGTGTAGCCTGCGGTCTGCTCGCTTACCGCTCCGCCGCCGAGCTGCATATATCTTCTTAACTGCGAACGCACACGCGCCGTAACCTCTACCGGATTAAACGGCTTTGTTATGTAATCGTCCGCTCCTACGTTAAGACCTAAAATTTTATCGGTATCCTCACCCTTTGCGGTAAGCAGAATTACGGGTATATTTGAAATTTCGCGTATTTTGGTCATGGCTGTAATGCCGTCGCATTCGGGCATCATAATATCCATAAGCGCCAAATGCACCGCATTTTCCTTTACGGCGTTTACCGCCTCGTTTCCGTTATATGCCAAAACCGTGTTGTAGCCCTCGGCTTCCAAATATATTTTAAGCGCGGAAACAATATCGCGCTCATCATCGCAAATTAAAATGTTATACATTCTCTCCCGACCTTCCGTTATCATTATAACAAACCGTTTTTTAAAATTAAAGGGGTGAATTTATTAAGATTTTCTTAAGACGGCTTGAAAGCCGGCCGAAAAAATGATATATTATCTATGTAATTTTTAAACGAGGTTTTTAAAATGAAGCTTGAAATTTTAAGCGAATGTCCCGACTTTCTGCGTGATTTTCTTACATATAACGAAACCATTAAGGGTAAATCCTCGCGTTCGGTAGAGGGGTATTATATCGATCTGCGCACTTTTTTAAGATATATGCTGCTGGTGCGCGGCAAAGTGCCTAAGGATACCGAATTTAAAAAGATAAATATTTCCGCCGCCGATACCGAGCTTATAAAAACCGTTACGATATCCGACCTGTACGGTTTTATGGTATACTGCAAGGAGGAGCTTGAAAACAACACCGCAACGCGCGCGCGAAAAACCTCAACCCTGCGGATCTTCTTTAAATATATGTCGGTTCAAACCCATAAAATCGAACACAATCCCGCCGAGCTGTTAGAGTCGCCGAAGGTTAAGCAATCGCTGCCTAAGCACCTTACGCTTGAAAACTCGCTTGAGCTTTTAAATTCGGTAGACGGCGCAAACGAAAGACGGGATTACTGCATACTTACCCTGTTTCTAAACTGCGGACTAAGACTTTCCGAGCTTTGCGGCCTTGACCTTTCGGATATATCGTCCGACGGGGTGATGACCGTAACCGGCAAGGGCAATAAGGAGCGCGCGGTATATCTTAACGATTCCTGCAAGGAGGCGATAAGGCGGTACATAGCGGTACGCCCTGCCGAGGGTATAGCTTATGATGACAGAAACGCGCTTTTTATAAGCCGCAACCACCGCCGTTTAAGCCCCAAAACCGTGCAGTATATTGTAAAGACCAATCTTAGCAAGGCGGGGCTTTCGGGTATGGGCTTTTCCACCCACAAGCTGCGCCACACCGCCGCAACCCTTATGTATCAGTACGGTAACGTGGATATAAGGGTATTAAAGGATATTTTGGGCCACGCGAACCTCGGAACCACGCAAATTTACACCCACGTTTCGGATAAACAGGTAAAGCAGGCTATCGATTCAAACCCCTTATCCGGCGTTAAAGATAAAAAATAGCCAAAAAAGCCGGTTCATATTTTGTTAAAAAAATATTGTATTTTATGGCTGTATGTGTTATTATTTACGCAGTGCCGTTTTAAAATTCCTTGGCGGCAGAATGGAGTTTACATATGAGAGCTGACGGAAAACGCCTGCGTAATACCGACCCTATGTATACGGTTGCGGCTTATGTTATGAACAAGCGCGTTGATTCAATGAATATGGTAACGCTTGATATACCCTACGACCCTATTCAGAATTATCTTAACGAAAAGCGCAAGCAGGGAATAGCCATAAGCCACTTAGGCGTTATAATTGCGGCATATCTTCGCACCGCGGCGGAATTTCCGCTGCTTAACCGTTTTATAATGAACTGCAAGCCTTATGCGCGAAATGAATTCTGCGTTGCAATGGTGGTGCTGAAATCGGGCGAAATGGATAACGGCACAATGTCTAAGATGTATTTTAAAATGACCGATACCATTTTTGATGTAAACGGCAAAATAAACGAATATGTCTCGGATAACCGCGAGGTGCCCGAAAAAAACGGCACCGAAAAAATGATAAAAATACTTTTGGGCGCGCCGGGCGTTTTAAGAGTAGGCGTGGGCCTTTTCAAGTTTATGGATAAGCACGGTCTGTTGCCCAAAAAGGTTATTGATATGTCGCCGTTTCACAACAGTCTTTGCATATCGAACCTTGCTTCTATAAGAACCAACCACATATATCACCACTGCTATGAATTCGGAACAACAAGCGTGTTTATTACTTTAGGCAATCTGCGCGAGGTAGCGAAACGCAAAGGCGGCGAGGTAGTGTTCGAGCGCTGCATACCCTTAGGCGTTGTTATGGACGAACGCATATGCTCAGGCAGTTATTTTGCCCTTGCTTTCAGAAGAATGCGCAAATATATGCGTAATCCGGAATTGCTTGAATTACCGCCTGAGGTAATAAATGAGGATCCCGATAAATAAACACTTGATTTTACGCCTGTTTTGGTATAAAATAAAGTTAGATAATTTTTTAACAACGGAGGAATCGTTATGTTAGTATCTGCAAAGGAAATGCTTAAGGCCAAGGCAGGCAAATATGCCGTAGGTCAGTTCAACATCAATAACCTTGAATGGACCAAGGCTATTCTTCAAACCGCCGAAGAGCTTAAATCGCCCGTTATTTTAGGCGTATCCGAGGGTGCCGGCAAATATATGTGCGGCTACAAGACCGTAGTAGGTATGGTAAACGGTATGCTTGAAGAAATGAACATCACCGTTCCCGTGGCTCTTCACCTTGACCACGGCAGCTATGAAGGCGCTAAAAAATGCATTGAAGCCGGTTTTTCTTCCATAATGTTCGACGGCTCGCACTACCCGATCGAAGAAAACATTGCAAAAACCAAAGAGCTTGTTGAAACCTGCAATAAGTTAGGTCTTTCGCTTGAAGCCGAGGTTGGCGCTATCGGCGGCGAGGAAGACGGCGTTATCGGCGGCGGCGAGGTTGCCGACCCGAAGGAATGCAAAATGATTGCCGATTTGGGCGTTACAATGTTAGCCGCAGGCATAGGCAATATTCACGGCAAATATCCTGCAAACTGGGCAGGTCTCCGTTTTGATACATTGGCTGAAATTCAAGAGCTCACAGGCACTATGCCCTTAGTTCTTCACGGCGGCACGGGCATTCCTGCCGATATGATTAAAAAGGCAATTTCCCTCGGCGTTTCAAAAATCAACGTTAACACCGAGTGCCAGCTGGCTTTCGCAGCCGCTACCCGCAAATACATTGAAGCCGGCAAGGACCTTGAGGGCAAGGGCTTTGACCCCCGCAAGCTTTTGGCAGACGGCGCACAAGCCATTAAGGATACCGTTAAGGAAAAAATGGAGCTTTTCGGTTCGGTTAACAAGGCATAATTTTAAAAAACAATATATAGCTGCTACCGAGTAGCTGAATGCAAAGCATTCGTTTACACATCGTTAGGTCTTAGAAGATGTGTATGCGAATGCTTTTTTTATCGGCTATGATTTAACATTCATAGCATATCCGGTTAATTTCTTGTCATTCCGAGTGACGTTGCTTTCGCTGCAGTGCTGGAAAAAGCGAGCAACGGCGGACGCCGCGGTGAAAAGTTGTTCGCGCTCCAAGCAAATAACAGCTTTTGGGCACCGCAAGAGTGGTAAGCGCGAAAGAATCCGTAATACCCTTAAAAAGGAAAACGGATTGCCACAGCCGTTTACATATCTCGCCTGCCGGCTCGGTCGGTGCTTCTGCTTTGCAGAGGTGTCCACCGGACA
>ERZ834722.1797-NODE-1797-length-18902-cov-5.653367_pt1 | contig 18902 bp, 15 predicted proteins | sample MGYA00519576_ERZ834722 | MGnify/ENA primary metagenome ERZ834722 (study PRJEB31850, sample SAMEA3708759) | human gut metagenome | biome: human gut; feature: human-associated habitat; material: faeces | place: China | collected 2014 ...
CGACGGCCCATTGCCGGAAGTCAGCGGCTTCCGCACCCTGCGCGGCCTTGGCGTCAGCGGCGAGGCGGAAGGTCATCGTCTGCTGCTCGGTAACCAGGCGCTGCTCAACGAGCAGCATATCAATACCGCCGAGGTGGAAAGCGAGATGACAGCCCAGGCCTCACGCGGCGCCACGCCGGTGCTGCTGGCGGTGGATGGTCAGGCCGCCGCGCTGTTCGCCATCCGCGACCCGCTGCGCGAAGACAGCGTCGACGCCCTGGCGCGTTTGCATCGGCAGGGCTACCGGCTGGTGATGCTTACCGGGGATAACCCCACCACCGCGAAGGCTATCGCCAAAGAAGCCGGCATTGATGAAGTGATCGCCGGCGTGCTGCCGGGTTTACCCGAGGAGGTGGTGATGTTGAGACCCGCTACGGAACCCTGCAACATGCTGCCCAGCGAATGGGTGACGCGGTTTTCGAGCTCCTTGCTCCCTACGGTCGCAACGGCGCCGGTCAGGTTGACTTTTTTCTGCGTACCGTAGCCGATTACGACGGTTGCATCGAGCATGATGGCGTCCTCTTGCAGGTAGATCGTGATGCTGTTCCGGCTTGAGGGAACCGTCACTTTCTGGGGCAGGTAACCCAGGCAGGTGACCTGGAGAACGGCTTCTCCCGACGGAACCTGGATTTTGAAGGTGCCGTTTTCAGAGGTTGTGACGCCTTTGGTCGTACCATCGACCAGAACGGCTACACCCACGAGCGGCTGTTGATTGGCGTCGAGGACTTTTCCCGACACCTCCCTGTTCTGGGCCGAAAGGGCTGTTATTCCCCCTCCCAATACCAGAAGAAGAGATAGAACCAGTGGTCTTAATACTCTCATAAGATCTGTGTTTGTTGGTTAGTAAATGATGATTGTGGTTGGGTATGTAGCGAAAATCACTTGCGTCGGTAGGCATCCGTGGAGAATGCTTTCGGCCGCTGCATGTTTTCGGTCCACTCGTTTCCGAATTCGTCCTTGACGGTGATCACAAGGTCGGTGTCCGCATCGTCCGCCTTCACCTTGAAGAAGTGCGTGAACTTGTCGGTGATGAACGACGGGGTTTGCGTGAGTTTCGCATTGTTGAACCGCTTGACCGAGAGCGCCGCGATATGGAGCGGGTCGTAGGCCCAGACTTCGGTGTAGGGCAGCGTCTTGCGGTTTTCGTCGACGACGCTCAACGTCCAGTCCGAATTCCAGTTCCAGATGTTGATCAGCACCTCGTTGTCGTTGTTCTGCGGATAGGCGTTGACATATTGCATATAGGCGTTCTTGACCGAAGCGGAGATGTCGGAAGGCATCAGCGGAACGTCGGCCATCGAAAAATGCACGTTGTTCAGGTCGTAGCTGCGGAACTGGTACTCTTCGGGCCATCCGGTCGATTTGTAGAGACATTGGAAATCGGTTCCCGTGACATCCCAGATGCCGTAGCCGCCCGGAGTTCCGTCGGTTCCGATGTGGATTCCGGGCGTGAGGTTGCCGGACCACCACCACGAAGCGCATACCGAGCCGGAGTTATACTCCCGGAAGTTATGCCCGTCCACGATCGGAGCGTCGGGCGTCACGTTGAAAAGTTTGTGGGTATGCCCCGTCACGAAGCGGACGGTATATCCGTCGAGGATGTCGAAAAGCCGCAGGGTGTTGACCTGATCGTGGTCGATCTTGAATCCCGATGTGGTCGGATAGAACACCTGCGCATGCATGGCAACGACGACGGGGGTCGTCTTGGCCACGTGCGACAGGTCTTTCGCCAGCCAGTCCAGCTGCTCGGCGGAGAGGCTCTTGACATAGTTGCGGGAAGTGCTCCCGTCGTAGCTGCTGCAATCAATGTCGTCCATGACGACGTAATGGACCTTGCCGATGTTGAATGAATAGTAGGTCGGGCAGATCTGATCCACATATTTGACCGCCGCATCGTAGTCCGACCTGGTCTGGAAGTCGTTGTCATGGTTGCCCATGGTGTGGAAGATCTGCAGATTCTTGATCTGGCTGTTGACGGTGTTCAGGTACTGGGGGAAATAGTAGCTGTTCGAATACCAGTAGAGGTCCCAGGTCATGTCCCCGAGGGTGAGCGCATACATCTTCTCGCCCTTGTGGCGGGTCATGTAGTCCGTAAGGTCGGAGGTGAACTGGGCGAACTGTCCCAGGTCGCCCGTTCGGTTGGCGAGGTGCATGTCGCCCAGCATGAAGATCTTGTAGGAGTCCTGTCCGTCGACCTTTTCGAGCTTGAAGTCGGCCCGTTCGACGACGTCGGCGCTGTTTTTGAGCGCGCGGTGGAACTGCGGGAGCACCCCGACGGACGGAACTTCGTAGCCGCTCGGGACGGAGATGAAGACATATCCCCACTTTTTGGCCGATTTGAGCTGGTAGATGCCCTTCTCGTTCGTGACGGTCACCTCCGCGCCGTCGGAGACCACGACGTTCTCCACGCCGACGCCGGCCGACGACACGATCCCGTAGACCGTGGTGCCTGCATCCGGTTTGAAATCTATGTCTTCGACGATGTTGATGTAGATTCTTCCGAACGATTTTTTGCGCGCGTCTCTTTTGACGAAGACTTTGTAGTAACCCGTTTCACACCCGTCGGCCAGGCGTACGGTGAAACTGTCGGAAGAGGTGTTGACGATGGGGCAGACGTAGGAGATGCCTGCGTCCGACTCAAGAATGAATGTGTCTGTGGTCAGGGGCGATTTCCCCCCCCCACTTACGGCGAAAGTGCACTCGCCGCCTTCGGTGACGTCTACCGACCCCGGAACCGTGAATTGCACGTCGAAATTATCCGCGGGGGTCTTTTCGTCATCGCTGCCGCCGCAGGCGAAGAGTTGCGAGACGGCGATGAGTGCCAGTAACAGATACTTTAATACGTTTTTCATTTTAAGTTCTTCGATTATAATTTTTTTATTTGTCCGCGTTTTGTAAATCCGGTTGTTTGGACACCTCGAAGGCCCGGAAAGACCCGGTCGGGGACTCCGTCCCGAAGTCTCCGTTTGCGGCCCTGCCGGCCTTCGCATCTTCCATTATATATATGGTAACCATCTGTTTACCGTGTCGCTTCTGCCTGAAAAACTTTTCAAATATAACTTGTTTGTGTTTCGATTGTGTTTCGAATACATTTCAAAATTAAACTTATTTTATTAAAAAACAAAATCGGATGATTTTTTTTGCAAATAAAAAATTTTAATTTTTAGTCGTGTTTCGTTTGGTAGATTTGCCATTTCCCTTTCATTTCTTTTTCGTTGCCCTTGATTTGTGGAATGGTTGTGAAGCGAAACTGTCGGGCGTCTGTTTTTCGGTGACGGCAGCTCGGAAAACGGCATGGCGGAGAAGAGTGGCGGGCGGAACCGGAGGTGTTGTCGGAACCGGTCCCGGCCGCTCGGGGCGGGCTGTCGCCTGCGCCGGGAGCGGCAGTGTGGCGGACGGATTCCGGCGCAGGCCGAAAAGACGCTCGCGGAGGTGAGTTCCGGAGGCTATGAATGCCAGGAGGCGGTGAGCTGTTCGGGGAGCGGAACCGAGGAGTCGCGCCGCCAGACCATCGCCCGGTCGGCGGCCGCGTCGCCCGTGCCGAAGTCGAAGCGGTCTGCGGAAACGAACCTCGCCGGAACGTCGCCAGCGAACCCGAAGCGTCCGTAAAATTCCCGGAGCCACTCCTTGCCGGGCGTCGGGATGAGGAACGCCGCATCGTCGCCGCGCTCCGCGATGAGCCGCATCGCTTTGCGCATCAACTGCGAAGCCAGTCCGCGTCCCCGGAACGCCGGGTCCGTCGCTACGCCATAAATATAGGTCGTGCGGCCCAGCTCCGTCCGGAACGGCAGGAGGTGGAGCATCGCCGCCATGCGGCCTTCGGCCTCGGCCGTCAGCATCCGGCGGCGGGAGTAATAGCGCATGATGAACGAGTCGGCGAACTGCTCGTCGTCGCCGAAGGCCTTCATCCAAAGCTCTTTGCAGGCCACTTCGTCGGGGTGCATGCAGATCGCCGCGAATTTGTGCTGGAGGAACGCCGGGTGGTAGGAGAGTTTGGCCTGCCGCAGTCCGTCCAGCCCGAGGTCCTCCTCACGGTTGATCAGCGTGAAACGTTCGGGGAGGTGCTGTGCGAAGAGTTTGTTGATGATCGTGAAAGCGCCGTCGAACTCCGTGTCGGCCTTCTCTACATGGGTGTCGAAGGTGTGGTCGTTGACCGCCGAGCCGTAGGTGAAGGCCGCGAGGCGGTCGCCGACGTAGATGCAACCGCCGATCAGCCCCAGTTCTTCGAAATGTTCGAAGGCCCGCTGCATGGCCCGCTGCTCGGCGCACAGCTCCGAGGTGTGACCTTCGTGGGCCTTGCGCCATTCACGCTCGAGGGCCATGCACTCCCCGAAGCGGTCGGGCGTCAGCTCTTCGTAGCAGTAGTCGGGATATTCGGCCGTGAAGCGGTTGATGTGGTTGCGCTTGGGCTGATAGCGGCGTCCGGCAAGGTTGCGAAGATCGTCGGCGTTGTAGACGTAATCCTCCAGCGCGCGGTCCGACTCGAACGCGAAATGGCAGGGAACGATCCGGCGGATCGTGTCGCGGCCTTCGTCCGTCAGGCCGATGATCCGCAGCCGCTGTCCGTGGGCGTGGGCGTCTTCGCGCAGGAGGGGGAGGATCGGGCCGAAGTCGCCTTCGCCTACGGGCTGCATGTAACCGATGCGCTCGCCGCCGTCGATCTGGAAGCGGATCACCAGGAATCCGCCGATCTCGGCCCACGCGCTGTGGAACACCGCCTGCCAGCAGTACATGTTGGCGAAGGCGAGGTCGCAGTTGCAGATGCCCGAGGGCATGGTATAACGCTCGATGACCGCCCGGTCTTCGAGGCGCACGGGTTTGAATTCAATCATTTGCCGTATAGCTCTTTTTCTCGATATGGGTGTAATACTGCTGGACCAGCGCCCGGAAATTCTGTGCCAGACTGTCGGCGGCCGGGGTGGCCGGGCATTCCTGCACATTCATGTCCGAATCGTCGAGCACGATTGCGCCTTCGCCGGTCAGCGCGCGGAACCGTCCGTCGTAGCTGACCGACCAGCGGGGCCGCTGCGGTTCGTTCAGCACGTCGCGCCCGAATGCGAAATAAGGCTTCCGGTTGCCCGTGAGCCCCAGCAGGGTGGGCATGATGTCCAGTTGCTGCGTGATCTCGCCGACCTCGCCCCGCAGGGCGCCGTCGGGGGTGTAGATGAAGCCGATGACGTGCATGTTGCCCGGGTAGGAGCGCGTCTCCTCCGCGAATTTCTCCGACGACACGTGGTCGGCCACGAAGACGAAGATCGTGCGGCGGAACCACTCCTCGCCGCCGAAGCGCTGGAAGAAGAGGCGGAACGCCCGGTCGTCGTAGGCGACGCCCTTGTGAATCCGGGTGTAGCCCTCGGGCAGCGTCGCGGCGTACTTTTCGGGTACGACGAACGGGTGGTGCGACGAGAGGGTGAACAGCGCGGCGAAGAAAGGTTCGGGCATCGCCGTCAGCTCCTCGCCCGTGAATTGCAGGAACTCTTCGTCCCAGATGCCCCAGTAGCCGTCGAAATCCCCCGTGCCGTGCTTCGCCTCGTAGTCCTCGCGGCTTACGAGCCGCTCGACGCCTGCCGAACGGGCATAGGCCCCGAAGCCCATCGAGCCGCGTTCCGAGCCGCAGAAGAAGGCCGTCGCATAGCCTTTGTCCGCCAGCATGGCGGGCAGCTGGCGGCTCTCGCCCAACGATTGGGGCATCAGTACGAACGGCGTGCGGAACGAGGGGATGCTTCCCAGCACCGAGGGCATGGCCTGGATCGAACGCGAGCCGTTGGCGTACATCCGTTTGAATGTCAGTCCATTGCGCATCAGCGAATCGAGGAACGGCGTGAAACCTTTTTCCGGGAGGTCGGCGTAGAGTTCCGGATGGAGGAACGCGGAGTGCTCGGCCGACATGCTCTCCATGATGAAAATCATCACGTTGCGGCCCGTGAGATCGACCGCCGCGCTGTCGGCGGGCCGGTGCACGGGCGTGAAGCGCTGGGGCAATTCCTCCGGGGTGAAATATTTCCTGTATTTGACGCTTCCCGCGTTGCCGATAGTGCGCAGGATGCAGAACGGGTTGCTTAAAATCAGATTGGCCTTGCCGCTGTCCGCCGTGTAGAGCATGGCGTTGGAAAGGGTGATCGGACGGGTCATGCGGGTCATGCCGCCGCGCATCCCGGCGACGCTCAGCCCCGCCGCGAGGGCGAAGACGGCTGTGCCGCCGGCATAGTAGGCCCAGCCGCGGCTGAAAACGCTCTCCTCGTGCGTCCGGCGGCGGTAACCCCACGCCAGCAACGCCACGAGTCCCGCCCACAGCAGCACGAGATACCAGTTTTCGGCCATGAACTTTCCGGCCAGCTGCAACGAGTTGTCGTTGTCGGCGAAGAAAATTTCGTCGGCCGTGAAACGCTTCTGCGTGTAGCGGAAATAGACCGTGTCGGCGAGGTTCGCCGCTGCGATCAGCACGGCGTTGACGATCACGTAATACCAGAACAGCATGCCCCGGTACCAGCGCCGTTCGCGCAGGTGCAGGGGCAGGAGCGACAGCAGGATGAACACGCCGTCGGCATAGACGACCGACGCGGTGTCGAATTTCAGCGACCCGGCCACGAGCTGCCCCAGTTCGCTCCACTCCGGCGGACCGAGCAGGGCGGCGTTGTAGACCCAGAACGCCGCGCGGCAGAGCATCAGCGCCGCGTAGAGCAGTGCGATGCGCCACACGAGCAGCGCCAGCGGCGTATGGAGCAGGCGTTTCATCCTCTATTCGCAGGCCTTCAGCGACATGTCGAGCGACTTGATCTGGTGCGTCAGCGCGCCCACCGAGATGAAGTCGACGCCGCACTCGGCATAGTCGCGCATCGTGTCGAGCGTGATGCCGCCGCTCGATTCGGTCTCGCAGCGTCCGGCGACCTTCTCGACCGCCCGGCGGGTCATTTCGGGGGTGAAGTTGTCGAACATGATGCGGTCGACGCCGCCCGCCGCGAACACCTCGTCGATGTCTTCCAGCGTGCGGACCTCGCACTCGATGGGGATCGTCTTGCCTTTGGCCGCGAGGTATCGGCGCACGCCTTCGATCGCGGGGCGGATGCCGCCGGCGAAGTCGATGTGGTTGTCCTTCAGCAGGATCATGTCGAACAGCCCCATGCGGTGGTTCTCGCCGCCGCCGATCTTCACGGCCATCTTGTCCAGCACGCGCATGCCGGGCGTGGTCTTGCGCGTGTCGAGGACCTTGGTACGAAGTCCCTCCAGCCGCTTGACGTAAACGGCGGTCTGGGTCGCCACGCCGCTCATGCGCTGCATGATGTTCAGCAGGATGCGCTCGGCCTGAAGCAGCGAGCGCAGGCGTCCCGAGACGTAAAAGGCCACGTCGCCGGGCGCGACACGGTCTCCGTCGTGCAGGATCTGTTCGAATTTCATTTCGGGATCGAGGCGTTGCAGTACGAGTTGCGCGATTTCGATCCCGGCGATCGTGCCCTCCTGCTTGCACAGCAGGCGCATGCGTCCGTGTTCGTCGGCCGGGATGCACGAGAGCGATGTGTGGTCGCCGTCGCCGATGTCCTCCCTGATGCAGAGTTCGATCAATTCATCTACGAAAGGTTTGTATTCGGGTTTCATGGTTCGTGGATATTTATTCTTTGATAATCAGTCGTCCTTCGTATATTACCTGAAAAACGCCGGCGCAGGTGAAGCTGACCCGGCAGTCAACGCCGTCGATTGCGCCTGTGAGATTGGTGATTTTATAGCGTTCGACGGGCTGGTAGCTCGATCCTCCGCCTTCATTGTTCTCTTTGAGGGCGGAGGGAATGATCTCCTCCCTGACAAAGTTGAGCGACTTGTCGCCCTTCGGGGTGTAGGTGACCGTTTGGAGCCGCATTTCCACGCCCGGCATGTTGGCCGCGAAGCGCGTTTTGTGCATGTAGAGGGAGAAACTCTCCGGACCGCCTGCGAATTCGAACCAGGCTTCCGGGTCCGTAAACGTTTCGCCTTTGGCGTCGGTCACGGTCGAGGTGCCGTAAAAATGCAGGTTGGCACCTTGCAGGTATCCGTTTTCGATGCCGTCATTGGTTGTGGCGTAACGGACTTTGGGTTCGCCGTCGTCGTCGTTGCAGGCAGCGAAAGCTGCGGCGGCGAAGAGGAGGAAGAGGATTTTTTTCATGTGTCGGTATTTGTTAGATGTTTATATTCAGGGTGATGCCAAACGTCCGGGGGCGTCCGCGCTGGACGAACTCGTTGCCGATCGACTTGAAATAGAAGACGTCGTAACGCGCTCCCCCGAGGTTGCGGCCCCAGATGTCGAGCGAATAGTGCTTGTGCTCGAACCGCACGGAGGCGTCTGCTAACGCATAAAAGGGCTGCGAAAGTGTGTTCTCCTCGTTCCACCAGATGCGCCCCGCGCAGCGGACTCCCGCTTGCAGGACCACGTCGCCGAGCCACTTGACGCCCGTGGGCAGGGTCCATGCCGCCTGGGCCGAGAGGGTGTGCTGCGGGGCGTAAGGGATGCGGTTGTCCTTGAAATCCTCGATGCCGTTGTCGTAACGCACGAAACGGGCGTCGGTGTATCCGTAGGCCGTGTTGATCTCCAGCGACCGCCACGGCGCGAATTGCAGGGCCGCTTCGGCTCCGACGCTGCGCGTGCGGCCCGCGTTGGTCATCATCCGGCCCGTGCTCTGTCCCTCCGGGAAGATCGTGAGCTGTTGGTCGCGGACATCAATGTAAAATACCGCGAAATCGCCCCGCACGGCGCCGTCCATGCACGAGAAGTGGCCGCCCAGTTCGTAGTTCCAGCTGTATTCCGGCTCGTAGGACATCAGGTCCGCTTCGTCGTACTGCGAACCGGCCATCCGCCATTTGAGCTTTTCGCTCAAGATGTCGGAGAACATCTGCGTGTTGAATCCCCCGGCCTTGTAGCCCTTGGCTACCGAAATATAGAGGTTGCGCACTTCGTCGAAAGCGTAGAGCAGCGAGACCTTCGGCAGCACTTCGCAGTAGGTGTGGGCGATGCGGTTCCCCTCGTCGATCGAGATGCGTTTCGGCGCGGGCGCGCCGCCCTCCTTGCTGACGAAATAATCCATGTCGGTCCGGCTGTGGTAGGCCAGCGACGTGTGTTCCACGTCGAAACGGATGCCGGCCGTGAGCCGCCAGCGGCCCAGCCGCAGGTTCGACTCGTGGTAAACGGCGCCTCCGTACACGGGCATACGGAAATCGGAGTAGAGCGGCAGTTCATCCGCGGAGATCGAGTATTCCTCGTTCCAGATCGCGCCCAGATGCTCGTTGGCGTTCTTGACGATCAGCTCCTCGATGCCCGTGCGTTTGAAGTGCACCGGGGCTTCCATCACGCCGTGGCGGTAGAAACCGAAGGCGCCCAGCAGCCAGCCGTAGCGCCGTCCGTCGTGCGAACGGAAAACGATGTCCTCGGTCAGGGCGTGTTCGCGCCGGGCCTGCCGGAGCGTGAACCAGGATTCTGGCGTGAAGTCCTGGTCGAGCGTCATCTCGTCGTCGGAGTACTGGTACGAGGTGATCGACGAAACGGAATATTTTGCGGCGTCGTAGCGCACCGTGAGTCCGTCGCTGACCGTTGTGCGGCGGTAGGACGACGGGTCGTTATAGCTGATCTGGCCGTTGCGGATGACGGTCTTGCCGTCGCGCACGATGTCCTCGCCGGCGTAGGCGTAGGGATAACCTCCCTGGTCGAGCGCCGAGAACGAGAAGGTGTTGTCGATGCGCACTCCCCGGTTGTTGCGCCACTGCGTTTTCCAGCGTCCTCCGCCCAGACGCTCCCAGTCGCATTTCTCGCCCGTGCAGTCGTTGTCGAAGAAGCCGCCCGTGTGGGTGAAATAGCCCGTCACGGCCATTCCGAGGTCGGGCGATAGCTTGTAGTAGGACGATGCCCGGAAGCGGTAGGAATCCCCGCTGCCGTATTCGGCCGTCAGCCGCACGCCCTCGTAGGTGAGCGGCGAGAGCGTGTAGACGTTCACCACGCCGCCCATCGTGTTGCGGCCGTAGAGCGTCGACTGGGGGCCGCGCAGGACCTCGATGCGTTCGGCGTCGGCCAGCTCCGTGTCGAAGTTGTCCTTGTTGAGCACCGGGACGTTGTCGATATTCAGCCCGATGACCGGCTGGTCGATGCGCGCGCCGAGGCCCCGCACGTAGATCGACGAGGTCATGCGCGAACCGTAGTCCGGAGCGTGGAAGTTGGGAACCGTTTGCGAGAGGTTTTTCACCGCCCCGATGCGGCCCCGTTCGATGGCGCGGCCGCCGACGATCGACGCCGCGACGGGCTGCGAACGCAGCACGAGGCCCTGTTTGATGGCCGTCACCTGCACCTTGTCCACCACGATCACCGTGTCGGCCGTCTCCGTGTCCGGCGCCGGGCCGTCGCCGCCCGCGGTGCGGGCCGCGGCCGCGGAGGCCAGCAGCAACAGGGGTATGACGAGCGATTTGCGGTGCATGTATCGGTTGCGGTTATCGGGAGTACAAAGTAACGGTTTTATTTCGGTCGGTGCAATCCTAATTTATGAGGAGGCGCGTCACATCCCGTCGGGATCGACGTAGCCCGCCGCCAGGGCGTAGACCACCAGCCCGGCGGTGGTGCGGATGCCGAGCTTCTCCATGATGTTGCGACGGTGGGAGATCACGGTCGTCAGGCCGATTCCCAGCCGGTCGGCGACCTGCTTGTTGATCAGTCCGCCGGCGATGAGCGTCAGCACTTCGGCCTCGCGCTCCGTGAGCGGCTGCGCAGCCTGCGGCTGGACGGGCAGAGCGTGTTCCGGTCGGCGGACGCTGTGTTGCAGTCGCATGAGCGAGCGCACGAAACGCTCCTCGTCGGTCTGCACGTCGATGCAGTGTACCCCGGCGGGCGTCTGTCCGTTGGCGAGGACGATGGTTCTGTGGCTGCGGGCGCGGAAGAAGGCGTTGTGCGCCGCGAAGAGCTGCGCCGTGACGAAATAATGGATGAACCGCTCCGGATCGGCCTCCGCAAATTCCTGAAAGTTGCCGAACAGTTCCACGTCGGCGGCCGGGGCCGCTTTTTCGAGGATGGAGCGCAGCCCCACGCCTACGAGAACGTTGGCGGTCAGGATGGCTATGACGGGGCGCTGCTGCATCATTCGTGGTGGTAGGGTTCGTTGTTGAGGATGGTGAAGGCCCGGTAGATCTGTTCGGCGAAGATGGCCCGCACGATCTGGTGGGAGAAGGTCATGCGCGAGAGCGACAGCCTGCCGTCGGCGCGTGCGTAAACTTCGTCCGAGAAGCCGTAGGGACCGCCGATGACCAGTACCAGGCGTTTCACGCCGCTGTTCAGCCGCTTTTGCAGCCACAGCGCGAACTCCACCGAACGGTATTCTTCGCCGCGCTCGTCGAGCAGCGTCACGTAGTCGCCGTCGGCAAGCTGGCGCAGGATGGCCTCGCCTTCGGCCGTGCGCTGCTGTCGGACGGTCATGCTTTTGGTGTTGCGCACGTCGGGCAGCGCGGTGACGGCGAACCGGCAATAGTGATTCACGCGCCGGGCATACAGTTCCACCAGCGCGGCGATCTCTTTCGAGTCGGTCTTTCCTATGACGATCAGCTCTATGGTCATTGCGTTCCGCCTGTGCGTCGGTCGGGCACAGTACGGCGCAAAGATAGCCTTTTTATTCGGTTCGGGCAAATCGTTTTTCCCGTCCGGAAACGGCGATGCCGCGCTTCGGGGCGCGGCATCGGGGCTTCGGGGCCGGGGGCGCTATCCGAACAGTTCGTTCAGCACACGGGCAAGACGGTATCCGGCATTGCGGATCTGGCGCTCGATCAGCGGCAAGGCCTCGTTCAGGAAATCCTGTCCCAGCCGCTGGCCGGGCTTCGCCCATTCGAACTGCGCCTCGCACACGACGGCGTTGTCGTGGAGCCAGTCGCGCGGCGTTCCGGCTGCTACGGCCTGCCTTTCGGCCTTCGGAAGGCGGTCCAGCTCATCGGCCCACTCGCTGACCGACCAGATGCGCGTGGTGGTGATGATCTCGTTGTCCCAGACGCTGTGGATGGGGAATTTGTGCGGCTTGTGGTACTTGTCCTCGAACAGCACGTCGTATTTCGTGTCGTGCGTCGTGTACTTGATGTGCGCCGGGCAGTGCATGTCGCCCACCAGATGGATGATGTACTTGAGGTTGACCTCCACGGCCGAATCGGTGAGGCTGCGGTAGTTCTTCAGGTTCTCGATGGCCTGCTCCAGTCCGTAGATGGCGTTGCCGCCCGTCGCGAGCATCGAATCCTCGTAACGCAGTTCGGCGTTCACGGGCACGGTGTGCCAGTTGTTGGTGAACTTATACTCGGGGGTATGGCGGTATTCGTCCATCCACTTGGCGAAGTAGACGATCGAGTGGCCCCCGAGGTACTTCTCGATGCGCTTTTTGGCTTTTTTCGTCAGATTGCGTTCGGCGATCTTGGCGATCGTCTCGTGGCCTTCGCGTCCCCATCCGAAGACGCTCCCCGTGTTGAGCAGGCCGGCGAAGAGCAGCAGTAACAGCAGTTTTTTCATTGGGTTGTCGTATTTACAGGTCCGAATTCCACTCGCCGTCGGTGTCGGAGTAGATCACCGGACGGGACTTTTCGACCGATTTGAGCCACTGGTAGGCCTTGTACATATTGTAACCGTTGCCCGAAGGACCGCCCAGGGAGTAGGCGATGACGCAGGTGAAATTGCGCGAACGGTAGTACATCGCCTTCACGCGTTCGAGGTAGTCGTCGACAAGCCGAGGGTCGTTCGACGGCGTGCCTCCGACGGTGCGGTCGCCGCTCCGCTCCGGGGCGTTGATGTTGGCCCGGTCGATGACGTAAAGGCCCAGAGAGTCGCACAACTCGTAGAACCATGCGGGCTGCGGATAGTCCGGGCAGATGGTGTTCTTTCCCTTGGCCTTCAGGGCTTTCAGCTCCGCGAGCGTCGTCTTGCGGTCGGCGGCGGCGTTGTATCCGGCCTTGACGGGTTTTAGCTCCTTGCCCAGCCGCATGATGCGTCCGTCGACGAGTTCGGTCTTGCCGAAGCCGATCTTCAGGGGCATATACTCCTTGTAGACTCCGTTGCGGCGCGTGAAAAGCATCACCTTGTAGAGGGGCGGCGTTTTGCTTTCGGCCTCCCATTTGTTCTTGTAGGTGTGGTAGATGAACGGCGAGAAGCGCACCGTGTCGGTCGAGCGGCCCGGGATGGTGATTTCGGTCATGTTGAATTCGAGCAGCTTGCCCTGCGGTGAGTAGATGTCGTAGCCGACGGTGACGGGTTCCTCGTAGTTGTATGCGTTCTGCGTCACGATTTTAAGGTCGAGCATTCCGAAATCGCGCCCCAGCGAGTCGGGCACCAGTCCGATTTCGAAATCGGCGATCGAGCGTTTGTTCTGGTAATAGAGGTAGCTGTTTTCGAAGGACTTGCGGACGACGGGGGCCGCGGCGTCGAGCTGCCGGGCGGGATTGTCGTTGCGCATCAGCAGTTTGAAGTCGTTGGCGCCCTCGCGGATGAAGGGGGTCAGGTCGAACTCCGCGGGCGTCAGCGGGTCGCTGACCTCGGCCACCTGGCGGTCGTTGAGCCAGAGCGAGTAGGCCGAACCGGGATTTTCCACGTGCAGGTAGACCATGCCGTCGGTCCAGGCGAACGGAATCTCGATCTCCTGTTCGAGAACGGCATGGAGAGGACCTTCGGTCGCAATCGTCACCTCGGGTTCGAAAGCCTTCCAGTAGCCTCCGGCTTCGCGGTTGCGGGCCTCGGCGTCGTGGCGCGCGTCGTAGGGGACGACCTCCGTACGGTAGACGCGGCCTCCTCCGGGCGTCATCGGGACCGGATTCCTCTCCTCCATGATCTGGGCCGTCGCAGAGAGCGCGCAGGCTGCCAGCGCAGCCGTCAATATCGTTCGTTTCATTGTTTACGGGGGTGTATAATCACGACAAAGGTACAAAAAAGTTGAATGGGTTCAAAACGGAATTGCATGCGGCCCGGTGAAACATTCCGACGCATGGAAGTGTCGTTACGGCACCAAAGGTACTTTTTTTTTGACAAATCGCAAATAATCGTTAACTTTGTCAATTCGGAAAAAACGACTGGAAACACAGACAAAATCGAGATATGAAAACGCAGAGAATCGTAGAAATCCTGAAATCGGACGCTGTCGATACCGACGTCGTCGTAAAAGGCTGGGTGCGCACCAAGCGCGGTAACAAGAACGTGGCGTTCATCGCCCTGAACGACGGGTCGTGCGTAGGTAATATACAGGTGGTGGTCGATCTGGCCAAAATCTCCGAGGAGCAGCTCAAGCCCGTGACCACGGGCGCCTGTCTCCGCGTCGACGGCCGTCTGGTGGCTTCGCCGGGCGCGGGGCAGGGCGTCGAGGTGCAGGCCGAAAAAATCGAGGTTTACGGTACGGCCGACCCCGAGAGCTATCCCCTGCAGAAGAAGGGGCATTCGCTGGAGTTTCTGCGCGAAATCGCCTACCTGCGTCCGCGCACCAACACGTTCGGTGCGGTGCTCCGCATCCGTCACGCCATGGCTTACGCCATCCACGAATATTTCAACAAACACGGATTCTACTATTTCCACACCCCGATCATCACGGCTTCGGACTGCGAAGGCGCCGGCGCGATGTTCCAGGTGACGACGCTCGATATGAACAACCTGCCCCGGACCGGGGAGGGGGCGGTCGACTACGCGCAGGACTTCTTCGGCAAGGCGTGCAACCTCACGGTGTCGGGCCAGCTCGAAGGCGAGCTGGGCGCACTCTCGCTGGGCCGCATCTACACCTTCGGCCCCACGTTCCGTGCCGAAAACTCGAACACCCCGCGCCATGCGTCGGAGTTCTGGATGATCGAGCCGGAAGCGGCCTTCTTCGAACTGGAGGACAACATGGAACTGGCCGAGGATTTCCTCAAATACCTCATCCGGTATGCGCTGGACAACTGCATGGAAGACCTCGAATTTATGAACAAGATGTGGGACAAGGGGCTGCTGGAGCGTCTGCACTTTGTGCTGGAGCACGATTTCAAGCGTCTCGACTACACCGAAGGCATCGAGATTCTGAAGGCTTCGGGCCGCAAGTTCGAATTCCCCTGCGACTGGGGCTGCGACCTGCAATCCGAGCACGAGCGCTACCTCGTGGAGGAGCACTTCAAGCGTCCGGTCATCCTGATCAACTACCCCAAGGACATCAAGGCCTTCTACATGAAGCAGAACGACGACGGCAAGACGGTGCGCGCCATGGACGTATTGTTCCCGGGAATCGGCGAAATCATCGGCGGTTCGGAGCGAGAGGCCGATTATGGCAAACTTCATGCAAGAGTCGCCGAATTGGGCATGAGCGAGAAGGAACTCTGGTGGTATCTCGATACCCGCCGCTGGGGTTCGGCGCCGCACTCGGGCTTCGGCCTGGGCTTCGACCGCCTGCTGCTTTTCGTGACGGGCATGACCAACATCCGTGACGTGCAGCCGTTCCCGCGGACGCCCCAGCACGCCGACTTCTAACGAAAGCCGTCCGAGTGCGGCGCCTTCCGGCCTTCCCTCGCCGTCCGCGACAGCCACATACTTGAGTGTGCTCCTGCCGCGCCCGACTTCCCGAAACCCGGAATCTGTCCGCCCTGAACGACTTTCGAAAACCCTGAAACCCGATAAATGAAGAGACCAAATTCGGAATGCTGAACAATTCTTAATTTGGACCCAATATGGCTATTAATCAGAAACAGGTACTTTCGCTTCAGCAGAAGCTCTCTCCGCAGCAGATACAGATGATCAAGCTGCTGGAACTGCCCGCCGTGCAGCTCGAACAGCGCATCAAACAGGAGATCGAAGACAATATCGTGCTGGAAGAGGAGGAGCGTTCGGCCGAGGACGAGGAGCAGCCTCCCCAGCAGATCTCCTTCGACGAATACCTCCGGGAGGACGACACGCCGTCGTACAAGAGCCGCATCAATAACTTTTCGAAGGACGACAAGCAGCGTCCGGTCTATCTGACCGAAGGACGGTCGTTGCAGGAATATCTCGTCGAGCAACTGGGCTACCGCAATCTTCCGGAGCGCGACATGCGGCTGGCGGTCTACCTGATCGGCAGCATCGACGAGGACGGCTACCTGCGCCGCGACCTGGAGTCCGTGGCCGACGACATCGCCTTCACGATGGGGCTTGAAACGACGGCCGAGGAGCTGGAACGCCTGCTCGGAATCATTCACGAACTGGAGCCGGCGGGCATCGGCGCGCGCGACCTGCGCGAATGCCTGCTGTTGCAGATGGCGCAGATGCCGGTCAACACCCGTCCGCGGCGGCTGGCCAGGAAGATTCTGACCAGCTATTTCGACGAGTTCGTCAAGAAGCACTACGAGAAACTGATGGCGCGGCTGCAAATATCCGAGGACGATTTCCGCGACGCGATCGCCGAGATCCGCCACCTGTCGCCCAAGCCCGGCAACCTCTACGCCGAGGGCGGCACGGACACCACGCCCTACATCATTCCGGATTTCATCCTCGACTATCAGGACGGGCGGTTCAACCTCTCGCTGAACTCCTACAACGTTCCCGAGGTGCGCGTCAACCGCCGCTATATGGAGATGATCCGCGAAATGGTGGGTTCGGACGGACGGGTCAGGGAGAAGGACAAGGAGGCCATTCAGTTCGTGAAGAACAAGATCGACTCGGCGAAGTGGTTCATCTCGGCCATCAAGCAGCGGCACGACACGCTGATGCGCACGATGCAGACCATCCTGGACTACCAGCAGGAGTATTTCAAGGACGGCGACAAGTCGAAACTCCGGCCGATGATCCTCAAGGACATCGCCGACCGCACGGGGCTGGACGTGTCGACCATCTCGCGCGTGGTGAACAGCAAGTACGTGCAGACGCAGTTCGGGATCATCCTCCTCAAATCGCTCTTTTCGGAGGCCATGCAGACCGATTCGGGCGAGGAGGTGTCGAGCTACGAGATCAAGAACATCTTGCAGCAGTGCATCGACGAAGAGGACAAGCGGCGTCCGCTGACCGACGAGACGCTGATGGACATCCTCAATTCGAAGGGCTACCGCATCGCCCGGCGCACCGTGGCCAAATACCGTGAGATGCTGGGAATACCGGTGGCAAGGCTTCGGAAACAGATATAGCCCGCTTAAGAAGCGGGATTTAAGGGCGGCAGGCTTTCGGATATCGGATTCGGGTCTGCGCTGCCTGCCTTGAAAAACGTTTTTTAAGCGGGCGGGTCATTGCGAGCGAATGCAATGAGCGTGGCAATCCGATGGATAGTCGGGAGGTTCCGACATGATCCGCAGATCGCCGCGTCGGACTGAAAGTCCTCCTCGCAATGACGCCGTCTGAACGGCGGGCATTAAAGAATTGGAAATGAACTATAAAAAAATCGCTACCGGCATATCCTGGGTCCTGCATCCGTTCCTGCTGCCCGTCTACCTGATGGCGGTGCTGCTGACGATGACCGCCTTTTCGCACTATCCTCCCAATGTGAAGTTCTATTTGCTGTGGGTGGTGGCGCTCTACGCGATCGTCATTCCGCTGCTGTCGCTCGGCGTGCTGCGCTCGCTGGGCCGCATTTCGGACTACCGGATCGACGACCGCAGGGAACGCTTCCTGCCGCTGCTCGTCGGGGCCGTCTGCTACGTGCTGTGCGCCATCACCATCGCGAAGATTCCTTCGGCGATTTTCCTGCGTAAATTCATGGTCGCCGCGGCCTGCTGCGAGGTGCTGTGTCTCGTGGTGTCGTTCTACTGGAAGATCAGCCTTCACCTGACGGGCATGGGGGCCGTCGTGGCGCTGCTCGTGGTGATGAACGTCGTGGGCGTGGGCAACATGCTCGTTCCCCTCATGGTCGCCATCCTCTGCGCCGGGGCGCTCGCGTCGGCGCGCCTCTACCTCGGATGCCACAACGGCTGGCAGGTGCTGGCCGGATTCTGCGGCGGTTTCGCCGTGTCCGTCCTCGCGGTGCTTTTTCTGTAAATCGTCCCGAAAAAATGAAAACCGGCCGGAAACAGTTTCCGGCCGGTTTTTCGTAGTTGTACCGCCTGTTAGACGCAGCCCTGGGCGAGCATGGCGTTGGCGACCTTCATAAAGCCGCCGATGTTGGCGCCCACGACGTAGTTGATGTAACCGTCGGACTGGGTTCCGTAGCGCACGCAAACCGCGTGGATGTTCTGCATGATGGACTTCAGCTTCGCGTCGACCTCCTCGGGCGACCAGGTGAGGCGTATCGAGTTCTGGGTCATTTCGAGTCCCGAGGTGGCGACGCCGCCGGCGTTGGCCGCCTTGCCCGGAGCGTAGAGCAGCTTGTGCTGCTGGAAAATCCGGATGGCGTCGGGCGTCGAGGGCATGTTGGCGCCTTCGCATACGAGGACACAGCCGTTCTTGATGAGGTTGGCCGCGTCGGCGCCGCTGACTTCGTTCTGCGTGGCGCTCGGGAAGGCGAGCTTGCAGGGCACGTTCCACACTGGATGCTGATCTTTGGGGTATTCCTTCGCGGGGATATACTTGGCGTCTTTGCAGAGCTCGGCGTAGCGGGCGAGGGACGCGCGCTCGACTTCCTTGACCTGCTTGAGGGCGTCGAGGTTGATGCCGCCCGGATGGTAGATGCAGCCGCGCGAGTCGCTGGCGGTCACGGGTTTGGCGCCGAGCTGGTACAGCTTTTCGATGGTGTAGATAGCCACGTTGCCGGAGCCGGACACGGCGCAGGTGGCGCCTTCCAGATCCATGTTGCGGGCCTTGAGCATGTTGGAGGCAAAGTAGACGCTGCCGTACCCGGTGGCTTCCTTGCGGGCCAGCGAGCCGCCCCATTTGAGGCCCTTGCCGGTGAGCACGCCTTCAAAGCTGGAGGTCAGGCGCTTGTACTGGCCGAACATGTAGCCGACCTCGCGGCCGCCGACACCGATATCACCGGCGGGGCAGTCCACGAACT
>ERZ834722.1799-NODE-1799-length-18898-cov-3.664809_pt1 | contig 18898 bp, 18 predicted proteins | sample MGYA00519576_ERZ834722 | MGnify/ENA primary metagenome ERZ834722 (study PRJEB31850, sample SAMEA3708759) | human gut metagenome | biome: human gut; feature: human-associated habitat; material: faeces | place: China | collected 2014 ...
GGTAAACGGAAAATTCCGCGCCCGTCAGCTTATTGTCAGGATAGTCCTTATCAACCTTTGTGAGCTGCACCGTACCGCGAATCATCGTGTTTTCGATTTCTACCTCGATTACCGCACCATCCTTATCCACCGTAACGGTAAAGGTTTCATCAGACAATACAAAGCCTGTCGGCGCTTCGATTTCACGGACAATCCAGTTTCCATAGGGTACATCGGCAAAAGAAAAACCGCCGTCCTCTCTCGATACGGCGGTGAGAATCGCATTTTCTCTTGTAAACTCGGTGCAGTCTGCTTTGAACAGTCCAATCACTGCGCCGCCGAGTGCGTCCCCGTCCTCGTCCTTTTTCAGTCCGTGGATTTCGCCGTAAATCAGGTCATTGTCAATCGGCTTGCCGTCATTTGCTTTGATTTCCACAAGGGCGGTTTCCTGTCCTGCGTAGTCAAAGACAATCGGGTGCTTTTCATCGGAGAGGATATAATGCTCGTCGGTGGAAAGCTCTTTAAGGTAGAAGCTGCCAAAAGGCAAATCGGTTTTGCATACGGCGTGGCCGTTCTCGTCAACCGAGAGAATTCCAAGCAAGCTATCCGCAGGGATAACCGAGCCGTCCGCTGCGGTCAAATCTTCGGCGGCGAACAGGCCAAAGGTCACGGCGGACATTTCGCCGTTCATGCCGATTTCAAATATTTCGTTTTGCTCCAAGACCTTATCAAGCGAAGCAGCAGCTTTCTGTCGCTCGTTGTAGAAGCTGGCAGAGGTTTCGGTAATCTCGATTTCCTGTCCCGCATAGACAAGCTCGGCGGTGCGGATTTCAGTATTCAGCACCATGCCATATGGTGCTTTAATCTCTCGGATTTCAAATTTTCCGAGATACAGCGGTTTGCTTTCCGCAAGCCCTGTTTCATCGGTCGTTACGGTGTCAACAATTTCGCCCTTGCTGTATCGGGTCGTACCGTCAGGGGTGATAATATCCTCGGCAGCGGTGATTTCATATACTGCGCCCGGCAAGCCCTGAACAGAGAAAACAGGCTGATACAGTCCGTCCGCTTCGGTCACAGAGGAAAAGACCTCGCCGGATTTGCTGACCTTGATAATGCCTTTCTGCGCCATATTCGGCTTGACAACCTCAATCACGGTAACGCCGTCCTCGTCGGTAGAAGCGTCCTGCGTTACATCAAAATACACGGGTTCGCTGTTCAGCGTGTAGCCGTAGGGGGCAAAGACTTCGACCAGCGAATACCCCGAACCGTATTCTAACTTTTCGGGAGTAATCAAATAGCCCTCGTCATTGGTGTAGAATGTGTCGATGGTGGTAACTTCGGGATAGGTGAAAGTCTGCGTAATCAGGCTGCCGTCCGGGTGGTAAAGCTGAAAGCCTGCGCCTGCATACGGAATCACCTTGCCGGTTTCCGCGTCCACCTTAACGATTTTGATATACGATTCAAAGTTTGCATTGTTGGCAAGGTAGCGGTAGGTCTGACCGTTTTTTGCGATATACACATCAAAATCGGCAAGCAATTCGCGTCCGTCCCAGCCTTTGACCTGATGAACGGTGTAAATGCCGTATGGCAGGTCTTTTGTGGCTGCAAAGCCGTTTTCGTCACACACAAGGTAATCACGCTCGGAATCTTTTGCAGCACCGTAACCGCCTGAGAATTTCAAGAATACCTCAAATTCAGCGCCTGCCTCCGGGGTTTCAATCTGTGTTTCGCCGTCGTCCGTGTGCTTAATTAAAGCGATATTGCCCTTGATAACATGCTCGGTCACATCGTTAGCGGTGGAATTGTATTCTACGGTGTAGTTTTTGGCCTCCGCGCCGATATGGTGTGCGGATTCGTCAAGCAAATAACCCTCGCTGGGACTGATTTCACGCACCGACCAATCATCACCGCAGACATAATATTTTGTGGTGAACTGACCGTTTGCGTCGGTGGTGTAGGTGTCGATTAACTGCTCACCCTTATAAATCCCATAAGTGGCTCCGGCAAGAGAAGCGTCGCCTTGTGCTGTGCCTGCTTCATAGTCGCTCTTGGTGACAGTGACATTCCACTTTTTCAGAATATTGGTAAAGCTCTTGTTTGTGACCTTATTCCATTCAATCGCCGCTGTCTGATTATCGGGAACGACATAGCGGATTGCGGTATCAATTTCTTCAAGCGTATAGCCTGTGCCGATCAGCACATCACGGAAATATGCCTTGCCCGAACTGTCGGTCACGGCGTATTCGTCCACCGCAAGCCCCGAAAGCGAAGTGCCTGACAGGTGGAATTTCACACCCTCATTCAAACCGTCCTCCGAGGTTTTAGTGACGGTGAGATCGCCGCGCTTCAGAACATTGCTGAAATTCACGGTAACAACCTGACCGCTGACAACAGTAACACGGCGAACCTCCTGCGGCTCGTATTTGTCGTAGCTCTGTTCGGTTACGGTGTAAACGCCGGGAGTGAGATTGTCAATCTGAATCGTGCCGCCTGCGCCTGTCTGAACAGTCTTGTTTATGCCATTGCCCGTAATGGTAAAGGAAATACCCTCAACCTTGCCGTCCTCGGAAGTTTTAACGATTTTCGCTGAACCGTAGGAAACCTTGATATTCAGATAGCCTTTTACGGGGTCGTTGACCGACTGTGCATAGGTGACAATATCTTGCAGCTTTCCGTTCGGGCCGTAAACGCCGTCCGTCCAAGTGATAACCCCACGCCTTTGTGAATTTTTCTTTTCGGCTGTAATGGTAACGGTATCGCTCGGCGCTGTATCAGCGGTAATCGTCAGCTTGTTTCCGTTTACAGAAAAACGGATTCCCGAAACGCTTGCGGAAAACGAGTAGTTAGAAAGAACATTATTTGTATCGGTGAGTGTAGCGGTGTACTTTTCGCCGTCCCATTCAAGCTCAATGTTTTTTGCCTTGCCTGTGGATTTTGCAAAGAAGCTCGGCACTTTGGAATGGGTCTGCACGCTGGCGGCGATAGAATTGTAGTAGCTCATAATCCTGCTATACAGCGGGTGATTTGTGCTGATTTGGTCGCAGATTGCGTCCTTGCCGCCTGTACCCACCTTGTTAAAATCGGCGTCACGCTCGCCAACGACGGTTTCCCAAACTAAAAGCTGTGTGGCAACGGCGTGAGCCAGCTTGTCGCCGCCCTCATTCTGCGAACGCCAAGAGGTCGAAATCGTACCCGTATAACCATACTGAAAGATACGACCGATAAACAGCTTAATATCATCGGGGGAAATGGTGTGATTATAGGACGAGGGGTAATTGTCCCAAAAGTTCTCGCCCTTTTTCGTGAAGCGGTCGCCCGATTCCTGCGGAACGCCGGGTTCAATGCAGTAACAGATATTGCCGTCATACGAACCCATAGCGCGGACGGTGGTATAACGGGACCTGCCGGACGACCAGCCGTTCATAAATGAAAAGCTGCCGTGTCCCCATTCACCGCCGTAATTGGCGTCCCCGTCACGGGGAAAGGAAACAAGGCATACTTCGTCGGTTTCTTCTGCGGCATAGGCGGTCGTCCCAATCCCAAACAGGGTGGTAACGCACATCAGCGCCGCCAGAAACAGCGACATACACTTTTTGATTTTCTGCGTTTTCATTTGAAATCCTCCTTGAAATGAAAAAACGCACCGTGTTTTTACACAGTGCGTTCATAGTGAAATATTCGGTTTTGATTTGTTCAGGCGTAGCCGATATACAAATCGTAGCTCCCGTCGGAGCGTTCCTGCGCCCATATCCAGACATCGGTAATATCTTCGTCACGGCTGTACCGATCCAGCCTGCCCGCAATATCCCGTTCCAGACAAGTGCTGTATGCTCCTGCGGTGATGGGATTGTCCCAACAGTCAACCGCCGAACTTTCAAGCCGCAATCCAACACTAACAGCGTAAGTTTTGGCATAGTCGATCCAAGCCTGAATGTTAAATTCAGGGACGGCGGGTTCATCGGGCGGCGTGGTTTCCTGCGGTTGCTCCACCTTTGGCGTTTCTTCCGCAGGGGGCGGCGTAGGCTGCTGTGTCGGCGCAGGTTTTGGTTCAGGCGTAGGTTCAACGGCTTTCGGCGTTTCAGGCTTCGGCGTATTACTCGGAACGACAGTCTGCGGTGATTGCGTCCCCGGCGCAGGGCTTTGTTCTGCGGCAGGCTGCGAATTTTCAGCCTGTACCGATTCCGTTTCAGCCTTAATTGTGGCCGTATTGTTTACGGCGCTCTCTTTACTCTCCGAAACAGAAGCGGACGAACGATCTTCCGGCTCTGTACGCTCGTAAGTTTCGCTTGCCACCGTTTCAATGCCCAAACTGTCCTGTATCGTCTGCGGGTGATCCGTATTCGCACAACCCGACAAAGAAACAATCAATGCCGCTATAACAGCGATTATCCTTGCTTTTTTCATATCGCAAACCTCCTTTGCAGCTTCATTGTACGAATTTTTGCGGATTTCTGCAAAGGTACGAAAATCGCCGCCCTGTAATATCTCTTTTTTCGGGTAGTACAGGTAGTTTTTTGAGGGGGAGAGGTGTGGAGAGGGGGAACAAGCGAACACCGCCGCACCTTGCCTTATTTTAGGGTATAGCTATCCCTTGTTAGTGAAATTCTACCTTTCAGCTTCACGATCACGCTGCCGTTTGCGGTATAGCTCCAAAGCCTTAATAATGGTATCTTCAATTTTCTGCGCGGGCGTCCCCGGCGCAAAATACTTGCTGATACGCTCTTTCGGCATTTTGAACTGCTCTTTCTGATTCGGTTTTTCCTCCTGCATAATGGAGAGAATCACCTCGTCGGTCAGCTTCCCGTCCTTGTTAAACTCTTTCATTTTGATTGCCTGTGCCAAAGATGGGGTGCAGACCTCACATTCCATTGTGCTGTATAAGGATTCCTGCTGTTCTTTGGAAAGATAGGAAAGCTCGACGGCAGGACGGAAAGCAATTTTCCCGTCGTCTACCATTTGCAGGACAGAGGGAATAAGCTCGGTCAAGCGGATATAGCGTTGGATTTGTGAACGGCTATCCGGGCTGTTAGCGGCTAATTCCTCGTTAGAACGAGTACCTTTCAAATTCGGCTCCAGTGGGGCCGAATTTTTTGGCCTGCCTGCTTGCCTTTTCATAGCGTCCAGCTTCATTTTATAGGCAAATGCTTTTTCGGACGGTAAAATCGTTTCCCTTTGCAGGTTGCTATCCACCATTATGATTGTCGCTTCATCGTCGGTGAGATTGCGGACGATACAGGGAATTTCCGTCAGTTCAGCCAGAGCAGCCGCAAACTTTCGTCTGTGGCCTGCGACCATTTCATAGCCGCCGTCCTCTTTCGGTCGGACAAGAGCCGGAACTAACACGCCGTATTTTCTGACACTATCGACCATTTCAACCATGGCATCGTCCTGCTTGACCTTGAACGGGTGATTCGGAAAGTCGGAGATTTCAGCGGGATTCAGCGTCACGACCTTTTCAAGCTGCGATTCTGCGCGGCTTTCATCGGTAGAAAACAGGTCATCTAACGGCGTCATTCCTAAATCTCTCGTTTTTACGCTCAATCTCCAACACCTCCTTTGTCAGCGCGTGGTATGCGGCGGCAACCTTGCCGTTCTTGTCGTGAGCATAAATGCTCTTGCCCCTGCCACTGGTTTCGGCGGCTCTCACGGAAAAGGGTATTTCCGTCCCGAACACACGGATTTTCTCGCCGTAGTGAGCGCGCAGAGAAGCGATGATTTCCTTTGCCTCGTTGGTACGGCTATCCACCATCGTAAAAAGAATCCCGTCGATTTTCAGCTTGGGGTTGATCTGCCGTTTGACCTGTGAAATGGAGTGCATGAGCAAATCCAAACCCTTTGCCGAGAGAAACGACGGCTGCGACGGAATGATAACGCTGTCCGCTGCCGCCAGTGAGTTCAGCGGCATAATGCCGAGCGACGGCATACAGTCAATGAGAATATAGTCATAATGGGGCTTTATCTCGTTGATATATGTCCGCAGCGCCCGTTCACGGTTCATAGCGTTAATCAGCCGGATTTCCATACCCGACAATGTGATATTCGCGGGCAGCAGGTCAACGCCCTCGCCGTGGTGCAAAATACCGTGGCCGTCGGGAATCGGCTTGTCGTCAATCACCGACTGTATAATGTCTGTAAGCGTAACGGGCAGATCGTCAGGTTTCGGATAACCGAGGGAGAGCGTCAAAGAATTTTGCGCGTCTGCATCGATCAGCAAGACCCTTTTGTTTTCCTGTGCAAGCCCGATTCCGAGATTGGCGGTGGTTGTGGTTTTACCCACGCCGCCTTTTTGGTTCGTCACCGCAATTACTTTGCAATTCGCCATTTTGGGGTTTCCTCCTTTACATAGATTTAGCCGCCTGCGGCGAAGCAGACGGCTATGTAAATTTAGGAATAATATAAATCCGAAGTTTCTGCAAAACAGGTTGATATTATTCCGGTTATGTGCTATACTATAAAAAACAAGAATGTTATGTAGGCGGTGAACGCAATGGAATATATGAAAGTCACACAGGCAGCGGAACAATGGGGTATTTCCGACCGCAGAGTTCGTATTCTGTGCCAACAAGGAAAAATTGAGGGAGTTATTCAAAAAGGACGCTCTTACCTAATACCATGTGACGCTGTAAAGCCGATTGACGGGCGTACCCTCCGTCATAAAGCAGTATCGGAACAATATTTGCCGATGTTTTCCCGCATTGACAGCATAAAGGAACAGTTGGATCAACGGCGGCCTCTTACGCTAGGTGAATTACAGCGGTTACAAGAAGAATTTTTAATTGAATACACTTATAACTCGAATGCAATTGAGGGAAACACCCTGACTTTGCAGGAAACAGCTCTTGTTTTAGAGGGCATTACGATTGACCGAAAGCCATTGAAAGATCATTTAGAAGCTGTCGGGCACAAAGATGCATTCCTTTATGTACAGGAATTAGTGAAAGATAAAGTCCCTTTTTCAGAGAGCATTATTAAGCAGATTCATACGCTAGTTTTGATGGATAGACCGGAGGATCGTGGCGTTTATCGTCGAATCCCCGTTAGAATTATGGGAGCATATCACACGCCGCCGGAGCCGGTTGTTGTACCGGAACAGATGGAAAAGCTCATAAAAGAGTTTTCAAAGAAAAAGCTGCACCCGATTGAGAGTGCAGCGCTGTTTCATCTAAAATTTGAGGGAATCCATCCGTTTGTGGACGGCAACGGTCGTACAGGGCGTTTGATCCTGAATTTGTTTCTTATGCAGAACGGCTATCCCCCAATCAATGTGAAGTTTACCGATCGCAAGAGGTATTATGAAGCGTTTGATAGTTATTACAGAGATAACGACGCAGGGGCTATGGTTCAAATGGTTGCTGAGTATGTAGAGGAACGGTTGAATAACTATGCAGAACTTTTGTCAGGAGGTAGATAATTATGAAAGATACTATTTTTATTAGTCATGCAACTCCGACTGACAACATTTTTGCTACATGGCTTGCAACAAAACTTGAACTTTGTGGTTACAAGGTGTGGGTAGATTTAAATGATCTTGCTCCATCCGTTGATTTTTGGAATACTATCGACCAAACAATTCGCAATGATGCCGTGAAGTTTATTTTCGTAATGAGCAATGCATCTATTGATCCGAACAGAGATGGTGTACAAAAAGAATTGGCTGTTGCAGACAAAATAAGAAGGCAGAACCCTAATTTTATCGTTCCAGTTAGAATTGATAATGTAAGCTACAATGACCTTCCTGTAGAAATATTGCGACTAAATGCAATTGATTTCTACAATGATTGGGCAAAGGGATTAGAGACTTTGTTAAAATATCTAAATGATGAAAACATAGTTAAGGTCATGTCAAATACTGATAGTCAGCATTATATCGATAGATGGTTTAGTTCTCAAACCAAGCTCAGATCGCAAACAGTTGATAACGAAGATGAATATTGCAGTAACCTTTTTGCTCTCGATCTTCCCGAATCCGTTTTTATTTATAAAAGAGAAGATGTTGAAGAAGCTTTAACTACTCGACATATTCCTATGAAAAAGAATAAGAAAGTGATCGTGACATTTGCCTGCAACAAATGTATATGTGATTGGTGTTTGAGAGAAGTAGATTTTATTAAATTGGACACAAAAGACGCTATCCAAAACCACACCTTACCCAATACATATCTTGGAGAATCCATATCCAACCTTTCGCGCGATATTGTTTCAATAGTGAATTGGATGATAGGTGAAATGTTTTACAAACACGGCTTGCGTCGTTATAAATCAAATTCAGGTAAAACCAGTAAAAATGTTTACTTTTTCCCTAATGGTGCGAAATCAAAGCGCTTTGCAACAAGTAGAGAAAAAGCTCTTTCGGGAACTTACAGAAGTATAAAAAGATGGCATTTTGGATTGAGCGGGTATTATACAAATTATCCGATGTCTGGGATAATATTTAAGTGGCATATAATCTTTACAGATGAAAAGGGTATTCCTCTACCTGATGCCTCACAAATTGCAGCTCGTCGAAGCAAAGGCCGTTTGATGTTCAACAAGCAGTGGAAAGAATGGTTGCAAGCAAGTATGTTTTTCTTGTCAGGTGGAACAGAAAATATTTTCTATACCCCTTGTTGCGAAGAAAATGCTATGTACATTAGAAGTCAATCAGAGCGTTTCATTTCAGAAAAGAGTTATATAGAACCGTATGTTTATAAACAGGTAGGTGATGAAAATGCCGAATAATCAATTATACTATATGGAAGAACCAAAGCTCAAATTTGCATTTAATCAATCCGCAGAGGACAGTAGGGATGGGCTAACTCTTTTCGGACCGTATGAAAAAAATAGTAGTACAATTCGTGTTGGCGTTATTTGTACTGAAAAAGGATTGGAATATTATCGCTCTTTTGTATGCCAAATGAATAAACCAATTTTTACAAATTCGTCCGGACGACCATTTTTTCCGGGATTCAAATCGGTGTTTGGCATTGAATGGCCTGTCGAGCCTACTGCAACTATAATTTTATCACAAAGTGACTTAGATACTGCATTGGCGATTACAAATCTAAAAGAGAGAACATATAATTTAGTTTCACTTTATTTGAATGCAATTAAAAAGTACATAGAGGACGAAGAATCGGTTGTAGATATTTGGTATGTAGTTGTTCCTAATGCAGTCTTGACTTTATGCAGACCAAAATCCCTTTCTGGTAAAGCAACTTATAGTAAAAAACAAATTGAAACCTTTACTTCGGGCCAGATATCATTGTTTCCAGAAGATAATGAAGATTTGAGCCAATATGTTGAAATGTATGAATCTGATTCGGATTTTCACGATCAGTTAAAAGCGAGGGCAATTTACAATAAAATAGCATGCCCCATTCAAGTAATGCTTGAATCAACATTACAATTCCAACCTAAAGATGGTAGCGACGAATACAATAGCGATATGAAAGCACACCTTGCATGGACACATTCAAGCTCTTTATATTACAAATTGGGATGTTTGCCGTGGAAGTTAGATGCTGTAAGAGAGGGCGTATGTTATGTTGGCCTTGTGTTTAAGAAACTACAAGATACAGGCAAACAGAAAGGATATGCTTGCAGTGCGGCACAAATGTTTCTTGATTCAGGTGATGGCGTTGTTTTTAGAGGAAATATTGGCCCGTGGATAAGCAAAAATGAAAAAACTTTTCATTTGGATAGAACATCAGCAAAAGCACTGTTATCAATAGCTATTGACGCATATTACGACAAACACAAATCCTATCCAAAAGAATTATTTATTCACGGAAGAACTGCATTTACAAATGATGAATGGAATGGGTTTCAAGATGCCGCAAACATTTCTCCAACGACAAATTTGGTGGGCGTAGCAATTAGAGAAAAAAGTGGACTGAGATTGTTAAAGGATAATACCGACCCCAAATCGCAATATGGCATTTTACGCGGATTGTGTTTATATGTAGATGAAAAAAGCGGTTATTTGTGGACAAAAGGATTCATCCCCAAAACTGAAACCGCTAATCATTTAGAGGTTGCTTGCCCATTACATATTGAAATAAATAGAGGACAAGCAGATATTAAGACTGTTATGAGAGATATCCTTGCCCTAACAAAACTTAATTATAATGCTTGTTTGTATGGAGATGGGCTTCCAGTTACTCTTCGGTTTTCTGATAAAATAGGAGATATTCTAACAGCCATTCCTGATGTGAATTGGGCGGCAAAGCCATTTAAATACTATATATAAAACATATAATATTTAAAAGCCGTCTGCATTTCTGCAAACGGCTTTTGGAAGGTCAAATCCTCGCTTTTAACTTTTTGCTGTACTCCAAGTAGTCATAACTCATCACATAATCGATCGCGCTTTCTTTTGGAATAAGATATGTACACCTTATGTAGAAGTGCTTGACCTTGTTTGCCCGCATTATTTTTCGGGCGGTGCTGTCGCCGATACCGCCAAGCATATTACAAAACTCAGACAAAGTCACAACATCAGGATACGGGGCAAAAAGTTTTTCATAGTGCATTCTTGATTTCATTTTTCGCCTCCATATATCTTTACCAAGTCATCAATTTTCGGTGCATCTTTGCCATAGATATATTGGAGCAAATAGACTTTGGGAACGAGTGTCTTTCTTGCCACACTAAAAGCTTTTATTTCGCCCTCGTGGATCATTTTGCAAACCGTTTTTGTGCTTATCCGCAGAATTTCGCCTACCTCTTTGGTGTTTAGCAAATCGGGGTATTGCTTTAGAAAATAATCGTTAGGTTTGAATTTCATAATTTACGATCTCCTTAATAAAATTTGTCAATGGCAGATGATCGTATGCTTTGAAAATGAATTTAGCGCGTGTGTTAATGCACGCAGTTGTTGTTCGGAGGGAACTGCTATCCTCTCGACATCCCTCCAATATCCCTCCGTTTTGCAAAATCGGGGGTCAAAATAGAAAAATCCAATGCGCCCTTATAAATCAAGGCTTCTCACAGAAAGCCACCTCAAAAACCTTGAAAATACTGACTTTTTTGTGTCTGTTCAGTTCCCCTGAGAGGCGGTCAATTCGGCGGTGTACGGAGTTTCATTTAAAACTCAAAATCCAGTGGTGGCGACACCGTGCGGGTTCGACCCCCGCTTCCGGCACCAATAAAACAAATCCGAGCGGCTTTATGGCAAGCCGCCCGGATTTGTTTTATTCGGTATACCGTTAAATTATTCGGTTAACTGCACGAACAGCAGCCGCCTGAGCATTGCGCGCAATCGGGCAGTCCTTCGGGCTTTGCAAGTTCGGGGTGCTTGCTGTAATAGTCAAACAGCGCCGCCTTAACCGCCTCTTCAGCCAAAACCGAACAGTGTATTTTATGTGCCGGAAGGCCGTCAAGCGCCTCCACAACAGCCTTATTGGAAAGCTTAAGCGCCTCTTCAATCGGCTTACCCTTTATCATTTCGGTAGCCATCGAGCTTGTGGCAATAGCCGATCCACAGCCGAAGGTGTTAAATTTAACGTCGGTAATAATACTGTTATCTATTTTAAGATACATCTTCATAATATCGCCGCATTTTGCATTTCCGACCTCGCCCACTGCGTCGGCATTTTCAATGGTGCCGAGATTTCTCGGATTTCTGAAATGATCCATTACCTTTTCACTGTATAACATACTGCTTCTTCCCTTCTTCTAAATCCTTCCACACCGGAGACATTGAGCGCAGATAAGCCACAACCTCCGGAACGTTTTTCAATATATGCTCTACCTCTTCCTCGGTGTTGTATTCGCTAAGCGATATTCTGAGCGATCCGTGCGCCACCTCGTGCGGAAGACCGAGCGCCAACAGCACGTGGCTCGGATCAAGCGAGCCCGATGTGCATGCCGAGCCTGAGGACGCGCTTATTCCCCTGTCGTCAAGCAGTAAGAGAAGAGACTCGCCCTCAATACCCTCAAAGCACATATTAAGCGTACCTGCAAGGCCCTTGCTTATATCGCCGTTTATCTTTGAGTGCGGTATTTTCGAAAGCCCCTGCGCCAGCTTATCGCGCAGCGATTTTACATAGCCGAAATTTTTATCAATATTTTCGTTAGCCTCTTTAAAAGCTGCCGCCATACCCATTATAGCAGGAACGTTTTCGGTTCCGGCGCGCTTGCCGCGTTCCTGTGCGCCGCCCTCGATAAGCGTATACAGGTTAATGCCCTTTTTGGCGTACAGCATTCCTATTCCCTTGGGACCGTGAAATTTATGTGCCGAAAGCGAGAGCATATCTATATTTTCCGCCTTAACGTCAATTTTAATATGCCCTGCCGCCTGCACCGCGTCGGTATGGAACAGCACGCCCTTTTCACGACATACCCTGCCTATTTCGGCAATGGGCTGAACCGTGCCTATTTCGTTATTGGCGTACATTATTGTTACGAGCGCGGTATCGGGGCGAATTGCGGCTTCAAGCTCGTCAACACGCACAAATCCGTCGCTGTGAACAGGTAAAAGCGTAATTTCAAAGCCCTGGCTTTCAAGCTTTTTTAATGTGTGCAGTACCGCGTGATGCTCAAAGGCAGAGGAAATTATATGCTTTTTGCCCTTTTTCTCGCCTAAGTACGCACCTGTAAGTATAGCCTGATTATCCGCTTCGCTGCCGCCCGATGTAAAGGTTATCTCCTTAATATCGCAATTAAGGTATTTTGCCATTATTTCCCTTGCGGAGTAAAGCGCCTCCTGCGCTTTTTGCCCTACCGTATATAAGCTTGAGGGATTACCGTATTGCTCTTTAAAATACGGCAGCATTGCATTAAAAGCAGTATCGCTTACCCTTGTTGTGGCGGCGTTATCTGCGTAAACCTTCATTAAATCACGTCCTTTGTTTTTCCTTGATATTATATTAACATATAATTCCTATAAAGTCAATAGGAATTATATTTTTTCCTGCAAAATATCCTTTAAGGTTACGCTTTCAAGATAATCGCATATTATTTTATCAAGCTTTTGCCACACGGGCATTGTAGGGCAAAGCTCTGCGCGTTTGCAGGCTCCCCCCTCGGTAAGGCAGGCGCAGTTTACGGGAACTATCTCCCCCTCGGTCGCCTCTAATATTTCGCGAAGGTTGTATTCTTCGGGCAGGCGGTTAAGCTTGTAGCCGCCGCTTTTACCGCGCAGACTTTCCACAAATCCGGCTTTATTAAGCGAAGCAATTATTGCTTCAAGATATTTAAGCGAGACCTCCTGCCTTTTGGCAATATCCGAAAGCGAGATATAGCCGTCTTTATATGCGGCGAGATCGGCCATAACGCGGAGGGCATATCTTCCCTTTGTTGAAATCATCATATTTATCACCTTAATTCCTATTATAACACAAGGAATTAAAAATAGCAAACAAATAAAAAAATAAACCCCGAAAAACGAATTTTCGGGGTTTTGATATGAAAATTGGGCAATCAGCGTTTGCTGAACTGCGGTGCGCGGCGAGCGCCCTTGAGACCGTATTTCTTTCTTTCCTTCATACGCGGATCGCGTGTGAGGAAGCCGGCCTTTTTAAGCTCGGAACGAAGCTCTGCGTCAGACTGGAGAAGCGCACGTGAAATACCGTGACGGATAGCGCCTGCCTGACCTGTAACTCCGCCGCCTGCAACGCGGCATACAACATCGTACTTATCAGCTGTACCTGTAAGGGTAAGCGGCTGACGAACGATAAGCTTTAAGGTTTCAAGACCGAAGTAATCGTCTATATCTCTGTCGTTAACGGTTACCTTGCCTGTACCTGCATAAAGACGAACACGGGCAACAGAACTTTTTCTTCTGCCGGTGCCGTAAAAATAAGGCTTTGCTTCAAACATTGTTTCTGTCTCCCTTCTTAAAATTCAAGCTTTTCGGGCTTCTGAGCAACCTGAGCATACTCAGTACCGCTGTAAACGTGAAGCCTGGTAAGAGCCTTGCGGCCGATAGTGGTATCCGGCACCATTCCCTTAACGGCAAGCTCCATAGCAAGCTCAGGACGGGTCTTCATAAGGGAAGAATACTTAACTTCCTTAAGACCGCCGATAAAACCGGTGTGACGGCGATAATACTTCTTTTCAAGCTTTTTACCTGTTAAAACTGCCTTATCAGCGTTTATAACGACAACATGGTCGCCGCAATCAACGTGTGGTGTAAACTCCGGCTTTAACTTACCGCGAAGAATATCCGCAACCTTTGCAGCGGTGCGGCCGAGCGGTCTGTCAGCAGCGTCGATTATATACCATTTACGCTGAATTTCAGCAGGTTTTGCCATAAATGTTGACATAATTCAAAACCTCCAAAAAAATTAGTTTAATCAAACAGCTTTATTATATTACCACAACCGACAGGTCTTGTCAACACAAATTTTTCAAAATTTTAATTTAATAAGTGAAATCTCTTATTTTCTTACGTTTTCTCTTGTTTTCTCTTGTTTTCTCGTTTGTTATTTTTGATATTAAAAATTAAAAAACACGTTCTTTTCACGTATTAAGCCCCGTTACATATGATATTATTGAAGTATAAAGCTTCAATTTATTCTACGGGAGGCTTTTTGTATGGCAGACTTAAAAAACGGCTGCTCACCCGAAGGCGGCAGCTTTAAAGAAGCGGTTTGCGTAGACGCCGGCAGAGTTTACGATTCCTGCTGCGACCGCGATTGTCTTGAAGACCTGCGCTGTTTCTTCCTGCCTGAGGATCAGGCGATTGTTAACAATGCACTAAGCGTGCGCCTGCGCTCGGCCGAGGTACTTAACGTTTTTATAGACGTTGAGCCTGTAAATTTCAACAAGGGCTTTTATTCGTGCGACATTACCTTCTTCTTCCTTGTAGGCGTTGACGTTTATACCGCGCCGCACAGCTGTCCGCACTGCATAAACGGTATAACCTCATACACCAAAAAGGTTATACTCTTCGGCAGCGACGGCAACGTAAAGGTATTTTCAAGCATTATGCGCGAGGAAAACGACTGTGATACGCGTTCACGCAGAAGCTCTAATATGCCGAAATGCGTAGTTCAGGCGGTGGATCCTGTTCCGCTTTCTGCAAGAATAGGTGAAATACGCGACTGCTACGATTGCAACTGCTGCATACCGAAATGTATTTGCGACTGTATCGGCGGCAATGTTGTAACCGATTTACAAAACGGTAATCCTGCGGTATACGTAACACTCGGTCTTTTCACCATAGTTCAACTGATCAGAAACGTGCAAATGCTGATACCTGTATACGATTTTTGTATTCCCGAAAAGCAGTGCGACGACTCAACAGACCAGCCCTGCGACACCTTCAGAAAAATCAAGTTTCCTACCGACGACTTTTTCCCGCCCCGTCCCTGCGATATTGACGGTTCAGGCTGCGGATGCTGCGCAAAGGATAATACCTGAATTTAAAAAACGGGAGCCGAAACCTATAAGTCCCGGCTCCCGTTTTAACTTTAAAGAGAGGATATATCAAGCTCCTTAAATCTTTCAAAAAACCCTCTTATACCGTCTATATCCTTTTTAATTCCGCCCTTTACATTACTTTCAAAATTCATTGGCATAACCGGATCGTGAACGCTTAATCTCAGCAGGAAAAATCCGTTTTCGGTGGAAATGCGCACCCCTTCCCTGTTATCGCTTGCTATTTTATAGTCGGGGCGGCTTTCGGCGTATTTTGTAAGCTCGTCTATTACCGTATTACCGTAAGCCTTAAAATCGTCGCACAAAATATTAAAGCGGCATTCCTTTTCCTCGGCAGGGGCTTTAAGGGGCTTTAATATCTCCTCTATATCCTTGCCGCGCGCTAACTCTATTACTATTTTGGTTACAAGGTATGCGCCGTCGTCAAGAAAATAATTTTCTCTTAACGCCGCGTGACCCGATGTTTCTATTGCAAGCGGGCAGTCGATACCCTTTTGGCAAAGCTCCTGTGCCTTGTTTATAACGTTTTTATAGCCCCTGCGGTAACGGTAATGAGTATCGCCCAGGGTGTTTTCAAGGTATTCGTGCAGCCCGTCGCTTGTTACCGAATCGGTTACAACGGTAACGCCGCCCTTATCGCCCGATACCATATAAGCCGCCAAAGCTATAAGGCGGTTTCTGTTTATTTCCTCGCCGTCTGCCCCAACGCAGCCGGCACGGTCAACGTCGGTATCAAAAATTATTCCGAGGTCGGCGTGATTTTTCTTAACAGCCTCGCATATGCTTTCCATAGCCTGTTTATTTTCGGGGTTCGGTATATGGTTCGGGAACATACCGTCCGGTTCTAAAAACTGGCTGCCCGTAATATCGGCTCCAAGCTTTTCAAGTACTTCGGTAGCGTAAAAGCCGCCAGCGCCGTTTCCTGCGTCTACAACTATTTTGTAGCCCTTAAGCGGTTTTTCTTCTTCGGATTTACCCGCGGCGTCGCATATCATTTTGCGAAGCCTTGCGGCGTATTTACTCATATAATCGTAAAGCATTGTAACGCCCGCGCGGTTGCAGATAATTTCCTCGCCGTTATCGGCAAGCTTTACAATTTCGGTAATATCGGACGAATCAAGACCGCCCTCAGGTGTGAAAAATTTAAGACCGTTCCTGTCAAACGGGTGGTGGCTTGCGGTGATCTGAATTGCCGCGTCCGCTTTAAGGTCAACCGTTGTCATAAACATAGCGGGGGTTGAGGCAAGGCCGCAGTCTATAACCGAAACGCCCGCATTTATAAGCGCTTCTTTAACCTTTTTTGCTATTTTTTTACCCGTAATGCGCGAATCATGACCGACAGCCACATTCATTTCAGCCGAATTTTTTTCATATTTATTTATGTACCACACTATAAACGCGGCGGTTATGTCGTACACCGCCTGTTCGGTAAGATTTACCGTTTTACCGCCGAGGTCGCTTGCAACGCCTCTTATATCGGTACCGCTTTTAAGTTCAATATAACTCATTTTTACCTCCGTTCAGCCGAAAAAATATCCGGCGGAAAAATATCCTATTACCAATAATATTATAGCCGACGCCGTATAAAGCATCGATTTTAAAAATACCCTGCTGCTGTTCTTCAATTTTGCTCACCCACAGTTATTATCCCCAAAAAAGAAAAAATAACCGGAGGTATCGGTATGACGGTTTATAAGGCAGACCGCAATAAATTTAAAATTGCTTTGTCAGACAGCGAGGTTATCGCTTTTTTCGGCTCTTATAAAAGAATTACCGATATGAGCGGCAGCACGCGGCTGACGGTAGCCCTTATTTTAAAGGAAAGCTTATCCGACTATGCCGAAGAATTATCAGACGACCTGTTGGTTGAAATAAGAGCGCGTGAAAAATCGGGCTGTGTAATAACCGTTTCCCAAACCGAAAACCGAAGACAGAAAACCGAAAAAACGTATTATTGCCTTGATTTTGCCGATTTTCACGACTTAGCAGACGGTGCGGCGCGGCTTTACTTAAGCCGAAAGCCGAAAGGAAATAGCAGCCTTTACCGTATTTCGGGAATTTACAGGCTTATTCTTTTATGTGAAAACAGCGCGGATCTTTTTTTTATGAACGAATACTGCGTTTCGCTTGACAGCTCGGTTTTAAAAAGCGCTTACACCGAAGAGCACGGCGAGCTTTTAATTAAGGATAACGCAGTATCGGTTTTGGGACGCGCGTTTTCTAAAGAGCCTTAATTTCAGCCACGGTAGCCTTCATATCGTCAGACGAGAAAACAAAGCTGCCCGCAACAAGCACGTCTGCTCCCGCTTTTACCGCCTGCGGCGCTGTTTGGGCGTTTATGCCGCCGTCTACCTCAAGCATAACGTTAAGACCCTGCCTTAAGATTTCCGCCTTAAGCTTTTTAAGCTTATCAAGCGCCATAGGCATAAATTTCTGACCGCCGAAGCCCGGTTCAACCGACATTACAAGCACCATATCGCAAAGCGGCAAATAGGAAAATATTTCTTCGGGATCTGTGCACGGCTTAATTGTAAGACAAGCCCTGCAGCCCGAATTTCTTATTTCCTTTAACGTTTCCTCTACATTGCTGCCCGCTTCGTAATGAAAGCCCAAAATATCCGAGACCTCGGCAAACTGCTTTATGTACCTATGCGGACGGTCTATCATAAGATGAACGTCAAGCGGCAGGGACGTATGCTTTTTTACCGATTTAATAACCGGAACGCCGAATGAAATATTAGGCACGAAAATACCGTCCATTACGTCCAAATGCAGCATATCCGTACCCGCCGCCTCAAGCTTTTTAATATCTTTTTCAAGCTCAAGAAAATCCGCCGTTAAAATCGACGGTGAAATTTTTACCGACACAGCCAAAACCTCCGAAAACAATTTTAAAACCGTATTATATTTTAACCCGAAAAAAGCCGATTGTCAAGAAAACACGGTTATTGACAATGCGTAATTATGTGTTATACTTAACAAAGCTAATATTTTCGGAGGCAGGTTATGGAAAAAGCAGCAATTATGACCGATACTAACAGCGGTATAACGCCCGACATTGCAGAAAAAAACGGAATTTTTCTGTTAAAAATGCCGTTTTTTGCAGACGGTAAGGAGTATACCGAATATGTTGATATGCGGTATGAGGATTTTTTTGAAAAATTAAACGGCGGAGCAGAGGTTTCTACATCTCAGCCCTCGCCTGGGGCGCTTACCGATATGTGGGACGAAATACTTAAGGAATATAACGAGCTTGTTTATATTCCTATGTCAAGCGGATTAAGCGGCACTTACAGCACCGCAGCAGCTTTATCCGAAGAATATAACGGCAGGGTGTTTGTTGCAGATTCACGCCGTATTTCGGTAACGCTTTATTCCGATGTGTTTCGGGCGCTCCGCCTTGCCGAAAGCGGGCTTTCCGCCGCCGAAATAACCGAGCGAGCCGTCTCTATATTAAAACAGTTTATCGCCATTATCGCATAACCGTTTGCGTTCGCATCGGCAAGCATATTCTTCATTGAAACATACATCTTAAATCTTCCTTTCCGATTCGGGT
>ERZ834722.1815-NODE-1815-length-18713-cov-9.112123_pt1 | contig 18713 bp, 20 predicted proteins | sample MGYA00519576_ERZ834722 | MGnify/ENA primary metagenome ERZ834722 (study PRJEB31850, sample SAMEA3708759) | human gut metagenome | biome: human gut; feature: human-associated habitat; material: faeces | place: China | collected 2014 ...
AGCAGCCCGATGACGATGTATCCCAAAGCCGCGCCGCCGTGAAAGATGCTGGCCGCCGTTTCAAAGCCGGAATAATCGCCGGTCTGTATCCGCGTGGCAATGCCGGGCATGGCGAGGGACGCGCCGATGAGCAGCGCAAGGCACGCCGCAGCAGCGGAGATCATCGTGATCTTATCGCGCCGCAGCCGTTTCTCCCGCTCAATTTTGGCGATGCGCCGCTTCGTCTCCGCGACGCGCTCTTCATGACTCCGCATTTGTGATTCCCTCCCGTTCCAGCAGCCTTCGCAGGCTCTCTTTTCCGCGATACACCATGTTGGTGATCTGTTTTACCGTTTTTCCCGTGACCTCCGCCGCCTGCGCGTAGCTCATATCCTCAAAATAGGTGAGATATAAAACCTCCCGATAGTCCGGGTTCATCTCATCCATGCAGAAATGCAGAATGCGGTTTCGCTCCTCCGTCCGGATGACCTCCTCCGCCAGCAGCCGTCCGTCCGGCTCGCCGGTCAGCGCATCGAGGCTGAACAGGGGCTTCCGTTTGCTCTTATGGCGCAGCGCCATGTGCCGCGCCGCCTTATAGAGATACGCCTTGAAGCCGCCGTCCCGGATGCGGGGCTTTTTGGTGAACAGATAGGCGAAAACGTCCAGCATCAGCTCCTCCGCCTCGTGAACGTCGTGCAGATAGCCGTCGATATACAGGGTCAGGGGGTCGCCGTATTTTTTCATCAGGGCATTGAGCCCTTCGTCGTCGCCGTTCAGATATTGGCGGTACAAGCTCTCGTCGCAGGCCATAGCGTTCACCTCCTTTTTGCGGATGCTTCCCATGCAGAGGGGTATCCGTCAGGTGCTTGTCCTGCCGGAATCGCGGTGCTGTCCTTGAAAGCGCGGGTCGGACGGTTTCTCCGCATTTTCCGGGATCGCCCATGAACGCCCGAACCGGGACGCGCCGGGGATCCGCCCTTCGGCGCAGTATTGGTTGACCCGCCGCTCTGACACGCCCCAACGGTAAGACGCCTCCCGAATGGAGATATAGCCCTTGATCCCGTTCATACCGCACCTCCGCATGGATAATACTCAACATGATACATTATATACGAATATCCGAAGAAACACAAGGCATCCGGCGAAGTGGGCAGAGAAAAGTTACGGACAAGATTGATGTTTTTTTGAAAAAATCTTCCGAAACTGGCCAAAACACCCTGCTCGGATTGTAGTATGGGTAGAGGGGGAAATACGGGGGTACGAAGTAGTCAGCAAGCACAGCAAGCGAGTACCCGCTTGCGGATTTTGCGCTGTTCAGGTCCCTTGCCCGAACAGTCAAAATTGCTTGCTGGGATATCCCAGACCCTTATAAGAAACGGAGGCTGCCCATGGCAAACCGAAAGCGGAACATTCAGATGAAGTTCTATGTGACGGAGGAGGAAAAACGGCTCATAGATGAAAAGATGACGCAGCTTCCTACACAGCGGTACGGCGCGTATCTGCGGAAGATGGCGATAGACGGGTATATCATCCAGCTTGACACCACGGATATCAAGCGGATGAACGCCGCCCTGTCCGCCATCGGCCGGAACATCAACCAGATCGCCAAGCGGATCAACGCCGGAGGCGGCGCGTACAAAGCGGATATGCGGGAGATACAGGAGAGGCTGGACGAGATATGGCAGTTACAAAGACGCATCCTATCAAGTCAACGCTGAAAGCGGCCATTGACTATATCTGCAACCCGGAAAAGACGGACGGAAAACTGCTTGTATCCTCCTATGGCTGCGCCGCCGAAACTGCGGATATCGAATTTGCCTGGACCCGCCGCCACGCCATCGACAAGGGCACGAACCTGGGCCGCCACCTGATCCAAGCCTTTCAGCCTGGGGAGGTCACGCCGGAGCAGGCCCATGAGATCGGCATGGAGCTGGCAAGGGAGATCCTGGGCGGCAGGTATGAGTTTGTCCTGACCACTCACATAGACCGGGATCACGTCCATAACCACCTGATCTTCAATGCCGTCAGCTTTGCGGATCATAAGCACTACCATTCCAACAAGCGTAGCTATCACTTCATCCGCCGCACCTCAGACCGGATCTGCAAGGAACACGTCCTGTCCGTCATCGTCCCAGGCCAGGACAGGGGCAAAAGCTACATCGAGCATCAGGCGGAGCGAGCCGGCACCAGCTATAAGGCGAAGCTGCGCGCCGCCATCGACCGGCTGCTGCCCGGCTGCCATGATTTGGAGGAGCTGCTGGTACGGTTGCAGCGGGAGGGCTACGAGTTCAAGCGGGGCAAATACATTTCCGCCAGAGTGCCGGGACAGGAGCGGTTCACAAGGCTAAAGACCCTGGGCGCGGACTACGCCGAGGACGCCCTGACCGCACGGATGGCCGGACGCGCCAGACCCTCCCGCCAGCCGAAGCACCAGAGCGGAAAGATCAGCCTGCTCATAGATATCCAGAACAACATCAAGGCCCAGCAGAGCGCGGGCTACCGCCATTGGGCGACCATCGAGAATCTGAAACGCATCGCCGAGACCAGCAACTTCCTGACGGAACACGGCATCGGCAGCATGGAGGAACTGACAGAGCGCTGCGAGGCGGCTTCCGCCTCCGCCGCCCGGCTGAAAGCGGAGCTGCGGGAGACCGGGGCGCGGATCGAAGAGCTGACGCTGAAAATGAAGCACGTCGCCGCCTACCGTCAGCTCAAGCCCATCTATGACCGCTATCAGGCATCGAAGGACAAGGAGAAATTCCTGCGGGGCTATGAGCGGGAGATCATTCTCTTTGAGGCCGCCGCCAGGGAGTGCAAGCGTCTGGGCGCCGTACCCCTGCCGTCCGCGGAGCGGATGCAGGCCGAAATGGACGAGCTCACCGCCCGAAGGGCGGCGCTGACCGCCGAGCGTCAGAAGGCGCGGCGGGAGGAGCAGGACTACGCAGCCGTGCGCCGGAATGTGGAGGAGTTCCTGTCCCCGCCCCGGCAGGCGCCGGCACGGCAGAGGGATATGGAGCTGGAATGACCCCTGGGACAAACTTTTTGCCGCGATCTGCGTTTTCCCCTGGGCTTTTGCCGAAACGTCAGATATAATGAAGATACAAACGATTTTGAAGGAGGCGAACCCCATGACAAGAGGCGAGGCCTTAAAGGACTTTTTCCGCAAGACCATTCTGCCGGTGGCGTTGGCCGCGCTGCTGTACTGCATCTTCCGCTCCGCCTGCGTAAAGAACGGGGAGCTGGACTATCTCTGGCTCTGGATCCTCTGCGGGCTGCCGTTTGGGATCTGGCGGCTGCGGCTCTGGATCATACCGGGCGGCGGCTCTCTGGGAACGGGGATCGCCCTGTTCCTTCTGAACTTCGTCTTTGCCGGCCTTATCGGCGGCTGCGTCCTTGTCTGGCGGCTGCTGGTGGCGGCGTGGTATGTGCCGCTGACGCTGTACCGCCTGCTGACGGCGGGCTGTGCGTGTATCATCACGGAGGACTGAAAGCTGCGCTATGGAAATGTGGAAAACGGCCGCTTTGCCGATGGAAAACGCATTCACGGCCCGATGGAAAAGCCGCTGCCTTTCCCACAGCCCGCAAACACCGTTTCCCACAGCGCCGCCCGGCTTGACCGTTTGCCCACAGTCCCACAGCGCCTACGACTGCTGCTGCCGCAAAAATCGCGTTCCCTGATAGAAAAAATCATCATTTCATGGTAGAATGGGGACAGCCCACCGAAGGAGGGAAAAGCCCATGGACGAAAATAACTCCATCCAGCTTTTTGAAGATAGAAAAATACGCACCGCCTGGGACGAGGAAAAGGAAGAATGGTATTTCTCCGTGGTGGATGTGATCGCCGTTCTGACCGATCAGCCAACGGCAAGAAGCGCCAGCACCTATTGGGCGGTTTTGAAAAAGCGTCTGAAAGAGGAGGGCGCAAGTGAACTGCTTACAAATTGTAAGCAGTTGAAAATGCGGGCAACAGACGGAAAGATGCGTCTGACGGACGTTGCCAGCACGGAACAGCTTCTGCGCATCATCCAGTCCATCCCGTCGCCCAAGGCAGAGCCCTTCAAGCGTTGGTTGGCACAGGTTGGCCGGGAGCGCATCGAGGAGACCATCGACCCGGAACAGGCCATCGACCGGGCGCTGGAGACCTATTTGAAGAAGGGCTACTCCGAGGACTGGATCCACCAGCGCATCCTCTCCATCCGCGTGCGCAACGAGCTCACCGCCGAATGGCAGGCGCGGGGCGTGGAGCAGGGCCGGGAATACGCCATCCTCACCGACGAGATCACAAAGGCCTGGTCCGGCATGACCACCCGGCAATACAAAAACCTGAAAGGTCTCAAAAAGGAAAACCTCCGGGACAACATGAGCACATTGGAGATCGTGCTGAACATGCTGGCCGAAACCACGACCACGGAGCTTTCCAAGGCCCACCAGCCGGAGGGCTTTGAGGAAAGCCGGATCGTCGCCCGGCGCGGCGGCAAGGTGGCGGGAGACGCGCGGCGCGCCATCGAAGCGGACACCGGGCGGCCCGCCGTCACAGCGGAGAACGCCGCCCAGCTCAACGCCGTGGTGACGGATGTGATCCAGGGCGTGGCGGAAGCGGACAAGCCCAACGAGGACGAGAAATAAGCAAAAAAAGAAGCGGGGACGCAGCCAACGGATATACCGAAGGCCGCGTCCCCGCTTTTGCTATGGGCGCGCATGGGAAAGTGTCAAGAACCGCTGCTTTTTCGCCGCAGGAGCGCGGAGAAAAGCGCGGATGGGAAATCATAAGGGCATGGTCTGAAAATACCGCCACGGAGGACTATTTTGCCCGTTTCCCACCCTTATCCATGCCTTTTTTCACGCGCTGGGACTGGAAGTGCGGACAGTCCAACACCACCGCCCGGAAGCTCTGCTTGCAGGGATGGACGCAGCCCTTGCAGAGCCGGTTGTACTGCCGCCTGCCGTTCTCCCCCAGGAAGAAGGCCCATTCCAGCCGCCACTTCACGCCCCGGCTCATCGTTCCCCCAGCTCCGGGGGCTTCTTCTCCGGGGCAGGCCTGGGCTGCTGCTTCGCACACTCCTGCTTTGCCGCCGCCAGCCGTTCCCGGATGGAGGGCTTTTTCTCCGGCTGCGTCCGCTCCGCGTGCTCCTTGGCCTTCTCCAGCTCCTCGCCCCGTCTGCCGTTGTTGATAACGCCGTCGATCATGCCGTAGTCGTCCTCCAGCGTCATTTCAGCGGTACGGAGGGGATTGTCCTTTTCCGGCGCATCAGCTCTGACCGCATACGCCTAGGTCCCATTTGCCATAATGAGATATTTTCCATTCTCAGAGGCGTGATGAAAACCGTATCCGTCCGCCTCCATCTGCTCCCTTGTCATGCCGCAGAGATAGAAGTTGCCCCTGGGTGTCTGGATGCGCTCGGTGATCTCGCGGCTTTTCTGCGCCGGCTGCAAAAACTCCGGCACTTCGGAAAAGCCAGCGCGGTCGCAGTAATGGGCGGTATCCTTCCCGTCCTGATGCAGCACCACGATATCCGATACCGACAGGGAGTGCCCGGTGAAGTCCGCCGGGCGGTCCACATTGAACCGGGTATAAATGCTTTCAAGGTTATCCTTTTCTGTCAGCGGCGCCGTATAGACCAGCTCATAATTTCCCGGCTTCACGGAAAGGCCGTTGCGGTGGATGCTGTCCAGCGGCTCAAAGCGATAGTCCAGCGTTTCGCTGCCGCCCTTGAGCTGGTAGATGGAGAAGCTGCCCACCGGCTCGCCCTGCGCCGCCCGCGCCTGCTCCACGATATCTGCCGGGATCTGCGCATAGGCGGCCGCCTCCGCCGCGTACTCCCGTTCCGCCTTTTCCGCGGCGGCCAGCATTTCATCCACACGGGATCTGTTCGGATCCTCTAAAGCCGCCTTGACCTCGGCAGGGTCGAAATCAAGAAACTCCTCGTATCCCGTGGCGTCCTTGAACTTTTCGATCTCGGAGGGAAGATAGTCCTCCTGCGTCTGGCCCAGCGCCGCCAGCTTTTCCTCCAAAGCGGAGATGCGCCCGGCCATCAGATTTTCGTAGATGGCTTCTTTTGCCTCCTGCGCCTCCGGATGCTCCGCCGCATACTGCGGATCGCGCTGCCGGAAGAACTCGTCCAAGTCAAAGGCAATATCCATGGCCCACTCGGATTTTTCTTCTTCGGGAAGATCGTCCTGGAAGCTCATCACCCGGTATTCGTCGGGGATGCTGCCGCGCTCGCCGTCGTAATACTCGCAGAAGCGGTCCCCCGTATCCCGCACATAGCCCTGATCCGTGAAGCTGCCATTTTCGTCCATCGCCACGTCCCGGCCGTAGGCCTCATAGTCGATGTAATTTTGCAGGTGCTCCGGCACCTGCATGACCTCCAGCTCATCAATGTAATAGCGCCCAAGATCGTCATAGTCCGCAATATGGGGATAGACCTCATAGCAGTCCAGATTTTCCGTCAGGTTGATGATCTCCTGCAGGCTGCCGCAATGGTCGCCTATTTCCATACCGGCTTGAAACTGCGCGTATTCGCTGTCGCTCATTTCCTCCAGCTTGGAGGCCAGGTAATTGAGCTCGTCCAGACTTTCGTATTCGCCCAGCTTGCTATAAAGGCCATCCACATAGCAGTCATAGTCCGTGATGAACCATTCCTCATAGGGATTGCCGAAATCGTCCTTCTGGCCGATGCCGATCCGCTTGAATACCTCCTTCATTTCCTCGGCGGTGGTGGGGAACTTCACCCACTCGCCCACAAGCTCGCCCTCGTTGTACTTGCCAAGATTGGTGATAAAGGCGGCAAAGGGATAATCCTTGTTGTAACTGTAATCCGGCATATACGCTCCTCCTTCAGCTTCGCTTGTTTTTGGGAAATTCCAGCTTGAAATCGATGTACCTGCCGCCCGTGTCGCAGAGGATCACGGCGGCGTCATAGGCGGTCTGTTTCTTTTCAGACCACATCCCACGGACAGAAGTGCGGCCCTTTTTCAGAAGGTCTGCCGCCATCTTCTTTGTCAGCTCCTTCTTGCGGCTCGTCCAGAAGCGGTCATTTTTCCAGAGAACAAAGCCGCAGGACCGATCCGAACACGCAAAGTTCTTCTTGCCCTCATAAACCGGCTGGCCGCAGCGGGGGCAGGTACCGATCACTTCCTTCTCCGGGGCAAACAGCTTTTTGCCATCCTCGGAAATACAGGAATAGGTGGACACGATCTCCTGGATCATCGTGCGGATACCGTCCATGAAGGTATCCGGGTCAGCATTGCCCTTTGCGATCTCCGTCAATTTCTGTTCCCATTCTGCGGTAAGCATGGGAGAGGTCAGCGGCTCCGGCAGGACCGTGACAAGGTTGATACCGGCTTTTGTGGGGATCAGGCTCTTGCCCTTGCGCTCCACAAATCCGGCAGCCACCAGCTTTTCGATGATAGCCGCCCTGGTCGCAGGCGTGCCAAGTCCTTTTCGCTCCGCCTCATCGGGGATATCGTCCTTGCCCGCGTTCTCCATAGCGGACAGGAGGGTATCTTCGGTATAGGGCTTCGGCGGCTGGGTGAAATGCTCGGTGACGGAAACCTCCGCGCCGTCAAAGGTCTGCCCTTCGGTGAAGTCCGGGAGCGTATCGCCGTCCCCGTCCGCGGGCTTTTCCTTCAAGAAGGCGCGGAAAATGCGGTCGATCTCCCGCCAGCCTTCGGAGAGAATACGCTTGCCTTTTGCGGCGAAGGAATAACCGCCGCAATCAAAAGTTGCCGTGACCGCCTCATACACATACGGCTCCGCCGACGCGCACAGCAGACGGCAGCAGACCAGAAGAAGCAGCTCACGCTCGCCCAGGGACAGGGCGGGGATATCCGCTTTCTCGATCTCCAAGGTGGGGATGATGGCGTGGTGGTCGGATACGTCCTTGTCGGAGACCATGGCCTCCACCAGCGGATAGAAATTGCTGATTTTATCAAAGGGCGGCACCTTCGCCGCCAAATGGATGACGCAGGAGGCCGTTTCCGCCATGTCGGAGGTCAGATACCGGTTGTCCGTGCGGGGATAGGTCAGCAGCTTTTTTTCGTAGAGGCTCTGGGCGTAGTCAAGGGTCTGCTTCGCCGTGTAGCCAAGCAGCCGGTTTGCCTCACGCTGCAAGGTGGTGAGGTCATAGAGCTTCGGCGGTTGTTCCTTCTTCTGCTCCTTCGTGACGGAAGTACAGATGACGGCCGTGCCCTTGCACATGGCCGCTGCCTGCTCCGCCTCCGCCGGATCGGTAAATCTCTCCGACACCGCCTCCGCGCCGGCCAGGGTCAGGCGCACATGATGATACTTCTCCTTTTGGAACAGCGCGATCTTCGCGTCACGCGCCGCCAGCAGGGACAAGGTGGGCGTCTGAACGCGGCCCACGTTCAGGGTACGGTGATAGAGGACGGAGAAAAGGCGGGTGGCGTTGATCCCCACCAGCCAGTCCGCCTTTTGCCTGCAAAGGGCAGACTGATAGAGGCTGTCATATTCCGCGCCGGGGCGCAGCTCGGAAAAGCCCTCCCGGATGGCGCTGTCCTCCATCGAAGAAATCCAGAGACGGAGGACCGGCTTGTGGCATCCAGCCATTTCATACACCAGTCGGAAAATCAGCTCCCCTTCACGCCCGGCGTCACAGGCGTTGACGATCTCCGTTACGTCCTCCCGCGCCATGAGGTGCTTCACATTGTCCAAAGCCGCCTCCTTGCCGGGGATGGGGGCATAGCGGAAGGGCTCCGGCAGGATGGGCAGATCCTCATAGCGCCATTTTTTGAAGCGTCCGTCATAGCCGCCCGCGTCCAGCGGGGATACCAGGTGCCCCACGCACCAGGAAACGATCAGGCCGCTGCCCTCATAAAAGCCATCGGCCCTGGATGAAGCACCCAGGGCCGACGCGATGGATTTTGCCACGCTCGGTTTTTCCGCGATGATCAGCTTACTCATGCTCTGCCTCCGTTTCAGCCTCCGCAGGCTCGTCCTCGTTGATATACTCCTCGTCGGGGAAATCGTACTCATCGGGATCGGCGCTGACCTTCACGCTGCTGCGGTTCGGCTTGATGAACTTCACATAGGCGAAGGCTCCGCCGCCTGCCAGCGCCAGCAGCGCCACCACAGCCAGCAGGCCGCTGCCGCTCTTTTTCTCCGGCTGCTCCGGTTCCGGCTCCCTGACCTTCTCCCTGCCCGCGCACTCGGAGAGGTTGGTCTTGCAGACAGGGCAGGATGTATCCACCGCGCCGGCCGCGCATTTTTCCTTACAGGTACACACCGGGGCGGCGGGCGTCTCCTCGTCCATCAGGGCCAGCAGGTCGCGCTCGTCTACCTGGTTGAGAAAGTGGACGGTGTTCTCGCCGTCCTCCGCCCGGTCGATGATGATGTAGAAATAGTTGCCGCCTTTTGTGACCACGGTGATGAACTGTTTATCCCCGGCGCTCTCACCGGCGATATCGTCCACCAGGGTCATGTTGCCCTCCGGGGTCAGGGGCTGGGGCTCATAGCCGCCCGTGGTCTCCTCCCCGGTGTAGTAGGGCTCGCCATCCCCGCCGCCGGCGAAGGCCACGGTGGAGGTGGCCGCCATGCAGAGCATGACGGCCAGCAGGGTAAGGAAGCGGCGCAGGAAACGCTTATTCTTCATCTTCGTTTCCCTCCATTTCGCTTGGCATAAGGTCCTCCGGCAGGGAGATCATGCCGCTGGCGTAGGCGCGCAGGAAGGCGGTGAGTTCCCTGTTGTCCATACGGACAGCCTTTACCATGCGGACGATCTCCAGGTTCTCCTCCTCCGTGAGCTGGGCTTCCAGCGCGCGGAGGCGCTTCTGCTGCTCCGCGATCTTTTCCCTCGTTTTCTCAATATCCTTGCGGATCTTCTCAGTCGTTGCCATTCTTACAAATCTCCTTTCCAAATCGTTCTTTCCATGAATAGTTGCGCCCAAGCCCCCGAACGGTTTTCAGGTTGGCCCGTGCGTTATCCTCCAATGCCAGCGCACGCCGGAACAGATCCGGGTAATGCTCCCGCAGGTCGATGATCTCCTCGGCCCGCATACTGGGGCAGAAAAAGCAGGAGGACTTTCCCGGCTGCGGCAGGCCCGCCGCCTCGATCGCCCGGATACACGCCTCCCGGTCCCAGCCCCATTCCATCAGGGGATACCATTTGCTGTACTTCGGGTCTGCCAGATCACGCAGAAGGACCTTATCGCTGCGGTAATGCTCGCCAGCATCATAGCCGATGAACTTGACCACCTTTTTCCCGCTGACCCAGACCTTGCGGCATGGAGGATAGTTGTTGCAGAACTTTTCCTGCGGTCCGATCTTGTGTTTCAGAGAACACCGCTTGAAGCCGTAGGCGATGGAGGGCAGCGTGCCGCTTTTCAGACATTCCTCCTCCAAGGTCAGCCGCCTGCCGTCCCTTGTGGTCTTATAGACCCGTGTGATCTCCGGCATACCGTGATCCTTCAGCCAGCGATCCATGATATCCAGATAGGCGTAGGTATGGGGATGCTCGCCGCCCGTATCCGCAAACAGGATCAGGTCAACGGGGATACGGTGCTGATGCAGCCCAACAAGAAGGGCGGTGCTGTTCGCACCGCCGCCATAGGAAACAATATTGATATGCTCACCTCATCTCAAAGCCTTTTCATATCGGTATTTCATCTGCGCCGGATACAGCGGTTCGGACGGGCGGCGCCTGCCGGTCCACTCCCGTCCGCCCGCCAGCCCCGCGCATCGCCAGCCGGAGGCACGGAGGCTGACGCCGCTCTCCGTGTCCAGAATATAGGTAATGATCCTATGGTAGCCCAGGACCTTCGCCGCCCGCGCCGCCGCGCCATAGAGGAAGCTGCAAGCGTTTTTCGTTCCGTCCGTGCAGAGGCGGTTGACCTCCAGGGTCAGCCCATCGTCCAGGTATCGGCTCACCGGCCGCCCCACGATGGCGACGCCCGCCAGACGGCCGTTCGCCATGCAGCCCAGGGAGAACTTATGCCCTCGCACCGGCTTATGGTGGCGGTGGTACTCTGCGACAAACCTGTTTGCGTCGGCAAGAGACATCGGTTTTACAGTCAGCATCGCTCCACCTCCATCAGTTGTACGGCGGTCTGCCGTAGGCGTAAAGGTGGGACTGCCAGTAATTTGTGTTGAGACTGGTGTACTGGATGGGATCCCCGCAGTGCAGGAGCATCCCGTCCCCCACATAAAAGCCCACATGACTGACCCCCGGCGTGTCGTAGGTACCCACAAAAAACACCAGATCTCCCGGCCGCGGCTCGGACACCGGCGTGGAAATGTTGTAGAGGCCCTGCGCCCCCAGCCGCCCGGTATTGCACAGGCCGCTGCTGGTCAGGACATAGCTGACAAAGCCGCTGCAATCAAAGGAGGTGGACGGGCTGCTGCCGCCCCAGATGTAGGGGAATCCCAGATACTTCTCCGCCTCTGTAATCAGCGCCGCAAAGCGCTCGTCGGACAGGTACTCCGCCGGGATCTCGTACTTGGCGGGTGGGTTGGTCACATACTTGGGAACATAGCCGGAGGACGGGAACAGGTCGGGGCGGTTGCCCAGCGTGGACATATACACGGCGTACATGGAAAGCGTCTCCTGATCCATCATGTAGACCGGCAGATGGGAGAGGTCGAAGTTTTCCAGCTTCACGGTGCAGATATAATAATCGTAATAGACCCGGTAGCTCTCCGTATGGGTGTTGCCCTCCTCGTCCGTCCAGGTATCCGTCTCAATGTAGTACCGCCGTTCCACTTCCACCGTCTCGGTGAGGATGTATTGCTTGTCGAACAGCATTTGAAGGTCGCCCTGCACCTGATCTATGGTAAACTGTCCCTCATGGAGCGCCGACAGGATAGACATCAGCACATAGGGATCGTGCTCGATCTCGTCCAGATCGTAGTGATACTCGTCATAGTCGTGGGTCTGCTCATAGGTGTCCAGATACCGCCGCAGCTCGTCCTCCTTGGCGCAGTAGGCGGCCTCCGCCGCCAGCAGGTCAGCATCCTCGGAGAGATAGGAGGAGGCCACAATGTTGGACACGCCTCCGCCGAACATGGAGGAGCAGGATTGCAGCAGGCCCAACAGCAGCACCAGCACAAGGCCGGTCCCGCCGATGATAAGGAACACCTTCTTGTGCCGGGCTATGAACTCGCCGGCCTTCTTCGCTGCCTCCGCACCCTTCTTTGCGCTCTTGGCTGCCGTCTGCGCCGCCGCCTTTGCACCCTCCGCGCCGCGCGACGCCCGGTAGGCCGCCGCGTACTGCCGCTGCATCCGCTTCTTCTGCCAGATGCGGGAGATGGGGCTGCCGGACGCAAGCTGGGGGTTATCATGGAGCGCCTTTTGGTAAAGCGCCTCCGCGTTGGCCCTGACCGCCGCCTGCTCCGCCTTTGCCGCGTCCCGCCAGGGCTTCACCTGCCGCTCCGCCCGCCAGTTTTGCAGCTTGCGGTTCCCATAGCCCACGGCCTTTTCCATGCCGCGCTCGGTGAGATGGCCCGCCGCCACGCCGGAGTTCTCCTGCTCCACCTCCCGCACCTTGGCGTGGGCGGCGTGGGCGACCTCCTGCAAAGGCCGCGCCAGCGGGCTCGGCCCCGGCTGCCGGATCGAAGCCGGCTTATCCGTCTCATGGAATACCAGTCTTGTACGCCCGGCGCCGGAAGCCTCGTTAAAGACACGCTCCGTGCCCAGGACGTGCTTTTTGGGGATGGCGGCCCTTGCCGCGTCCAGCTTATCCGCCGCTTTATCGGATTTTCGGATTGCCTTTTGCAGCTCCGGCGCGGCGCGTTCCTCCTCGGTGAATTGCAGACGGGAGGATGGGCGGCTATTTGCCGCTGCACCCTCCCGGTAGGCTTTGCGGCGGTTCCGCCGCTTTTTCTTCTGAGACTTCCGGACGCGCCGGTCGTCCAGATGGTGGAGGACAGTCCTCGCCAGCGCCGTGGAATCGCCGGAGGGGGAATAGTCCTGCTCCGGCGCACGGTCTGAAACATGGCTCGCCTCGCCTGTGACCATGTTGACGGAAATGGCTCCGTCGCGGGTCATCTTCTGCGCCTCCTTCTCGGAGGCTTTCCATTCCTTCATGCGTCACCACCTGCCTTTCCGTAGGGGCAAATGCTCACGCACTCGCCCGTCTCGATCATGGAGATATACTTGAAAATGGGATATGCCTGGGGCGGGCAGACCGCGTTGCCCAGGGTTTTCAGCCGTAGGGCGCGGTCTGCGGTGTTTTCGGTGATACGGGGGACGCCCTCCGGCTCGGCGGCCCAGAGGATACGTCCGTCCATTTCCGGGGGAAGCCCATGAGCCATTCCACCCAATCCGGGTTCAGCGCCGCCGTCTCGGATACCGGCCGCTCCTGCCGGATCACCTGCGCCGACAGGTTGGCAGACGGGGCACTGTTCCGAAACGCCGCCGGTTTCAGCGTGGAGCGGTAGCCCTCCGACGCTGCCGGGGTCAGATAAAACACAGCCGCCGACAGGCTCAGGCTCCAGATGGTCCCGTTCCGGTTCACCTTGCGGAAGATCCCGTTGTCGGAGAGGTACACATCCAGGTTGGCCGCGTCCCGGCAGGTGTTCTTGTCGGAGGCAAGGGGTGTGGGAAACATCAGCCGCGACGATAAAAGTTCGCTGGCGCTCATGCCATGCGCCGACGCCGCAAGCCGGAAATACGAATGGGAGAACAGCGTATCCCGCTTTTGCCAGGTCAAAAATCGTTTTGTCGAGCCCCATATTGATGAAGCCAGCAACATTTTCCCCAAGCACCCAACGGGGCCGCAGCTCGGTAATAACGCGGCACATTTCCGGCCACAGGTAGCGTTCATCCGCAAAGCCCTTCCGTTTTCCGGCGGTGGAGAAGGGCTGACAGGGAAAGCCGCCTGAGATAACGGTAACTGTTTCAAGTCCTGTTTTTTCAAAAAACGCCTCCTTCGTGAAAGTAGTAATATCCCGGAACCTGGGAACATCCGGCCATCGTGCGGAGAGGACGGAGTGCGGAAAATCCGCCCACTCACACTGGCAGACGGTTTCAAACCCGGCAGCCTCCGCCGCCAGGTCCAGACCGCCAATGCCGGAAAACAGGCTCAGGTGGGTCAATGTAGCGTTGATTTTGTTGGTCACCTCCTGATTTTGGGTGTAAGAAAACCCGCCTTGTTACAGGCGGGTTTTCGTGTAAGCTTTATTTAGAAATTTTGTGTTCTTCTTGCACTTTTTGAGCAAATTTGGGAAATAGCTTTGCAATCAGGCGACCAAATGGGATAACCACAATATACTTTAGGACGATTGAAATTCCTGCAAAAATTGGCTTAATACAACCCACATAAAACTGCTTTATAAAGATGAACCGAGTTCTATCAATCATTGCAAGTTCAAATCTAATCATCCTAATACGGAATTTGGCATCCATAGCATTTTCTTTTGCGACCGGATTACTTGAAATGTCATTGACAAAAAATGCAAGTGCTTCGTTGTCGCCAATGCTGTTAAAGTAGCTGAGTCCTACTTCTTTACGCATGGTTCTCAAGATATCAGCCATAATGAACATCACAATGCTGTCTTTATAATACTTACATTGCTTAATCAGAGGATTAGTTGTGCATTCCCGAAAAAGTAGGTATTGGCGATATATTCTCTTTGATCCGTATAAAAGCAATGATGCTCCCGTATCGAAAAACAGTCGCCTTGTTTCATCGGATAAAACAAGCTCTCCCTTTTTATCCTTCTTGGGGTTAGAGAGCGTCTGTTGCATGAGGTCAATGAGTTTTAGGTACTGTACTTTCTTATCATCATGCTTTTTATATCTAATTTCCGCCCGACGACTAATCACGAAAATTAGCACCGTTATGATTACGGACAGCAATGCAACATTATCTGCTGTGATAAGGCTACTTATTTTGCTCCACAACTCTTCCATTTCATCACCTCGTTTTTACAATTATATCACACCCTTTACTGAAAATATAGTTTGCATTTGTCAATTTGAGTCAGATATTATCGATTCTCCGGGTTTGGTTGTCATGATACTGTAAAGCTCGTTGTCCTTGGGGAAGTCATCCACAAAAGGCAGGATCACATTGCCGAAGAAAATCAGCCCCTCGCCGGGGCCTGCGTTGCTGATATGTGCCGCCTGCTGGTTGGAGATATTCAGGCGCTCGCAGAGGATTTTCCTGTCTCCGCTGGCCTGGTTCAGAAGATACACAAAATCGCTGTTTTCAAAGATGTTCTCGATCTCCGGGGAGGAAAGCAGGTCCTTAATGTTCTGCGTGATCCCCGTGGGGATACCGCCCCATTTGCGAAAGCGTTTCCAAATCTCCACGCTCCAGGTACCGACCTCGCCGCGCAGCAGAAGGTGGAACTCGTCCACGAAGTACCAGGTGGATTTACCCTGATCCCGGTTTTGGGAAACACGGTTCCATACCTGGTCCTGGATCACCAGCATACCCAGGCTTTTGAGCTGCTTTCCCAGCTCCTTGATATCAAAGCAGACAATACGGTTGTTGATATCCACATTGGTACGGTGGTTAAAAACATTCAGGCTGCCATGCACATACAGTTCCAGTGCCGCCGCGATCCGCTGTGCCTCCGGCTCCGGCTGCCGTTTGATCTCGTCATACAAATCTTCCAGCAGCGGCATATTCTCCGGGCGGGGGTCCGCGATATAGGGGCGGTACACGATTCGCACGGCACGGTCAATGACCGTTTTTTCCACTGGCTCCAGACCGTTCCGGCCGCCTGCCGCCAGTTCACAGAATGACAGGATAAAGTCAGATTTCAACGCCAGCGGGTTATCATCTTCGCTGTAATTGAGATTGATATCCATAGGGTTCACATACTGCGTGCTGGTAGGCGAGATTTTGATGACCTGGCCTTCCAACCGGTTCACCAGCGGAAAATATTCTGCCTCCGGGTCGCAGATCAGGATATCGTCCTTTGTGTTCAGGAACACACCCACGATGGAACGCTTTGCGGAAAAGCTCTTGCCGCTGCCGGGCGTACCTAAGATCATGCCGTTGGGCGTTTTCAGCTTTTTGCGGTCAGCAAGGATCATGTTGCCGGAAGTGGCATTGAGCCCGTAGTAGAGGGCTTCACCGCCGTGGAAAATCTCCTGTGTGGTGAAGGGAACGAACACCGCCACCGCCGAAGTGGTAAGCCCGCGCTGTATCTTAATGCGGTTGACACCCAGGGGCAGAGCCGACACGAAGCCGTCCTCCTGCTGAAAGTCCAGCCGCACCAGGGAGCAGTTATATTTCTGCGCCACGCTTGCCGCACGGAGAAGGTCATTCTCCAGCTTTTGCTTGCTGTCTGCAAAATTTACCACCAGGAAGGTCATTAGGAACATTCGCTCATTTCTGCTTTGCAGATCACGGAGAATGTTCTTTGCCTCGCCTGCGTAGGTGGCAAGGTCAGTGGGGATGATATCCATATCGAAACCTTCCCGCACCGCCTTTTTCTGCGCGTCGATCTTCATACTGTCAATGTCAGTGATCTTCCGCTTGACCGTTTTGATCGCCTCGTTCTGATCCATACTGCGGATATGGAGGCTGACAAGCAGCCCGCTGTCCGTATCCAGCAGCTCGGTGAGCATACGGTCATCCATTTCCGGTGCGCTGATCTGCAGAAAGGACACGGCACAGAATTTATCCGCCATTGTGAACTTCCGTGCTTCACCGAAGCGGAAGGAAGATGGTGCGATAAAATCCTGGACCGACAGGCCGGAAGGGGCAAGCCAGCTCCATTCAAAGGCAAACCGTTCCCCGTCCGGGTGCAGGATGCCATGGAGCATTTCCAGCCACTCCTTACCATCAAGCTCTTTTGCCAGAGCGCCCATGACCTTGAAATGGTTGAGGGCATCCATGACGATCCGGGAAAACCGTGCCCTTGCGGTTTTGCTGTCCCGTGCCTCGATGGTGAGGGTCAGGTACTTTGTTTTGATAAGGCCGTTGTTGCCACGTTCAAGCTGCTTGCGGAGCATTTGCGTGTAAAGCTCACGGATATGGTCGAAATGATCTCCCTGCGCCGCGATCTCGATACGCTTCACAAAATCCTCCCGGTTCATGCGGCGGCTCACAAGAGATAGCTGCATTCCGATAGAAGCGTCATGAGCGTTATACATATCGCAGAGAGCTTCAAAGATCGCCGTCTGGTCGTCAGGCTTTGCAAGCTGATAATTCACATCCTCGAACTCGATACACTTCGACCAGGTGTGGTCGTCCAGCTTGCACAGACCGTCCGGGTACATCTGGCGGAACGGTAAAGTGTCCTGTGCGGAATGTACCTTGCCGTCGCCTCTGGCGGTTTCCAGGATACGGCTGATCTCACGCTTTTCTGCGGCGGTCAGTTTTACCGCGGCTTTTGCCGCCTGCCGTGCCTGCGGCTCTGGCTTTCGCTTTCTGAACAATGGCTTTCACCTCCTTTTCCGCCTGGGCCTGCCGCTCCAGGGCTACATAGAAATTGTTTGTCTGGTAAGGCCGTTCCTTCGTCCGCAGGAACATACAGCGGATGACCTGTCCGGCCACCACCTCCAGGGGTTGACCATGCCGCTCATACATGGCGAGCAGAAAGAACGGGAGCATGACGATAATCATGCAGAACGCGGCGGCGCTGTTGCTGGCCGTGCGTCTGAGCAAAAAGAAAAGCGGTACTCCGATGAGTGCCGCCGCTCCGAAACATATAAGCTGTCGTTTGGTAAGCCCAAACAGCACTTTGGATTTTACTTTCGTCAAATCCTTTGGAATGGTTACATACGCCAATTTATCAAGCCTCCTTAATGCGCTCCGAACAGGCTCTTAGAGAGGCTGCCGGTCTTGAACAGGGCGAAGCACAGCAGGACCGTGTAGCCCATGCAGGTCCATATCGCGCCTGAGATATTTCCGTCCGTGGCGATACTCTGTACCAAAACAGAGTAGATTCCCACGCACACCATGATTAGAAATGCCTGGAACGCCAATGCAAACAGGGATTTCAAGTAGTTCTGTCCTGTATGGCTCCAATCCCGGTTTGTCATAGTGGCAAGCGGAATCGGTCCAACGGAAGTTGTCAAATACACCTCGATCATGCGGCCGTAGATGACAAGCATGATACAGATGGAAAGAGCGTTCATGGTAAGTCCCACAAAAAGGGACTGGAACCACAGCCCGAACAGTTCTCCCGTGCCCAGGGCTTCAAGCTGCGCCTCCATATCCGTGATAACGCTGCTGATATCAATGGAGGTATTCCCGATGATGACGCCTGCGCTGCTGTTCACAACGCTTTGCCCCACATCAAAGATACCCATGACAATATTCCAAGTGTTCGTCACAATGAGAACGGCACAGAAGGTCTTGAAAATCCACTTGAAGAACATCCAGGTATCTACATCGTGCAGATTGTTTTTCTCTGTCACAAGCTGGATCAGCTCATAACACATTACGAATGTCAGGATAACCCCGGCGATTGGAACGATCACCGTTTCAGAGAGGTTTCGGATCATAGAAAAGACGCCGCTGTTCCATGCCAGCGGCGTCTGTCCCACTTCACCGGCGATCTCGCCTACTTTGGTATTGACCGTATCGAACATGCCCGACAGGTTTCCCGTGATTCCCTCGATGAGCAGCCCTCGGAGCCATTCATCGAGTTTGTCGAGTATGCCGCCCATAAGCGATCACCGCCGGACGATCAACCGAACAGGCCGGAGAGCAGAGGTACAAGGGTGATGCCGATGAGGGCGACACCGCCGCCGGCCATCAACTGTTTTATCCCCAATTAGGTGTAAAACTCTGCTCGATGGCGGGCGGCGGCGTAC
>ERZ834722.1832-NODE-1832-length-18592-cov-5.795598_pt1 | contig 18592 bp, 21 predicted proteins | sample MGYA00519576_ERZ834722 | MGnify/ENA primary metagenome ERZ834722 (study PRJEB31850, sample SAMEA3708759) | human gut metagenome | biome: human gut; feature: human-associated habitat; material: faeces | place: China | collected 2014 ...
AGTGCAAGTGCTCTCGCGATTGATACACGCTGCTGCTGTCCTCCCGACAACTGACAAGGATATGCATCTTCCTTGTCGGCAAGTCCCATCTTCTTCAAAAGTTCTCTCGCTTCTTTATAGACTTCTTCTTTCTTTCTCTTCTGTACTTTCAGCGGTGCATCAGTGATATTCTTCATCACCGAATAATGCGGAAACAAATTAAAATTCTGAAACACCAGTCCAAAGGTTCCGGAATAATGGATTTCCCCTGCATCCGCAGTCTCAAGCCCCGTTGCACATCGAAGAAGGGTTGATTTTCCCGAGCCGGAAGGACCGATGATACCAAGGACTTCTCCCTTTTCCACCTTCAGAGAAATGTCTTTCAGAACTTCGACCCCGTTAAAACTTTTTTTGATATTTTTCATTTCAAGCAGACTCATGATCTATTCCTCCTAGTGGTAATAATTCAACTTTTCTTCAATCTTTTCCATAATCATCGCAACAAGCAAATTAAATACATAATAGAAGATACCTGCTGCAATATACGGAACCATGGAAGTCTGTGCCGCCGCAATCTGTTTTGCCATTGTAAACATTTCCGTGTAGGCAAGAGCAAAGGCAAGGGATGTATCCTTTACCAATGTGATTACCTCATTGGTAACCGGCGGCATCACTCGTTTTACCATCTGCGGGAAGAGGATGCGGAAAAATGTCTGGCTGCGGCTGTAGCCCAGAAGCTTTGCTGCCTCATACTGACCTACAGGCATAGACTGGATACCACTGCGGTAGATCTCTGCAAAATAAGCTGCGTAGTTGAGCACGAATGCGAGCAGTATCATGCGAAACATATACACAACGCCTGCATCGCCCCTGAGTTCAACGCCGTTGAGGAGATTTTGCAGAAACGCAGGGCAATGAGGATTGCTGCGTATTGTCGGCACTGAGTAGTACACAACAATTATCTGAAGCAGCAGGGGAGTTCCGCGCATGATAAGGATGTAAAGATTGGTAAGCCATGAAACAGGCTTGAATTTGCACATTTTGAGCAGAGCTACGACCATTCCGAGCGGGATCGAATACAGCAGAGTGAATCCGAAAAGTTTAAGCGTCGGCGGCAAATAGCTCAGCATGAGCTTGAACAGATGCAGGATCTCATCGGCTGTCATAGGATATCTCCTTTCACGGCGGCTATTACTTTACAGTAGTAATATCGCTTCCGAACCACTTGGTGGAGATTTCGCCGAGAGTGCCGTCAGCCTTGAGTTCGCTGAGAGTATTCTGAACCTCATCGCGGAGTGCCTGATCGCCCTTGCGGAATCCGATAGCGTACTCTTCCTTTTCAAGACCCTCGGGAAGAATGACAAAATCCTTGCCCTCTGAAGTGATGAGGTAGTTTGCAACAACAGAATCCATGAAAACAGCGTCCGAGAATCCGAGTTCAAGCTGCTGGAGAGCAGTTACGTTGTCCTCAAGAGGAGTTGTTGTGATGTCGTTTGCAAAATCAGCATTTGCGAGGATCTCCTCAGCAGTAGAACCAAGCTGAACAGCTACAGTCTTGCCCTTGATGTCATCAAGGCTCTTGATATCGCTGTCTGAGGGAACTACGAAGATCATCTCATTCTCCATGTAAGGGTCGGAGAGGTTCATTGCCTCAGCACGGGAGGGGCTGACTGACATACCGTTCCAAACGCAGTCGATTCTGCCAGATTCCAGATCCTGCTCCTTAGCGTCCCATACGATAGGCTGCTTAACGAGCGTAACACCCATTTTGTCGCAGACTGCCTGAGCCACGTCGATATCGAAACCAACTATCTCATTGTTTTCGTCGCTGAATCCCATAGGAGGGAATGAAGCATCAAGGCCGAGAACGAATTCTCCGCTGTCAAGAACCTTCTGGAGCGAATCGTCAGAAGCAGATGTGCTTGATGAATTGCCGGACGAGCTGTCCTTATCGGAAGCCTTGCCGCAGCCGGCAAGATTAGCCATAAGTACGAGTGCAGCAGCGGCTGAAAGAACTTTTGTAAATTTCATAACAGGTAATTCTCCTTCATTATCAGAACCTTTCCGAATGGGAAATAGTATTTCTGTGCGGAAAGATCCCAGAATATTAATGCTCTAACATTATACCATACTAATCAGCTAAAGTAAAGGGGTGTTGCTGGATTTTCGGCGTAATTGGCAAAAAAGGACTGATTTACATCAGTCCTTTCATGTATTACAGCCTGCACTTGAAATCCTCATAGCTAAAGCTTCTGAGAGTTTCTGTCGTTCCGTCCTTTTTCAGCAGAAGAATTGACGGGAGCGGCATACCGTTGAAGGTGTTGTTTTTGACCATTGAATAGATAGCCATGTCTCCGAAAACGAGCCTGCCGCCGACTTCAAGAGGTTTGTCAAATGAGTATTCGCCGATAACGTCGCCTGCAAGACAGGTCTGCGAGCCGAGGCGGTAGGTGTATTCAAGACTGCCTGCTTCTCCCGAACCAAACAGCGGCGGACGGTACGGCATTTCAAGCACATCAGGCATATGACACGCCGCCGAGGTGTCGAGGATCGCTATGGGCATATCATTGCGTGTGATATCGAGAATTTCCGTAACGAGATAGCCTGCGTTGAGTGCAAAAGCCTCGCCGGGTTCGAGAAAAACTTCAAGACCGTATTTATCCTGCATTCTGCGTATGCACTTTTCAAGGAGCGGAATGTCATAGTCATCTCGGGTGATGTGATGGCCGCCGCCGAAATTTATCCATTCAAGGGAAGAAAGTACATCGCCGAATTTCTGCTCTACTGCATCGAGTGTTTCTGCAAGAGCGTCCGAATTCTGCTCGCATAGTGTGTGAAAGTGCAGTCCGCTAACTCCGCGAAGGTCATTTCTGTCGAAGTTGACATTGGTTATGCCGAGCCTTGACTTCGGTGAACATGGGTCGTATATCTCGTGTCCCTCCTGAGTGGAACATTCGGGATTCACCCTGAGGCCAATCTTTCTGCCAGCTTTCAGTACACGGTCGCGGTATTTGTCAAGCTGGGAAAAAGAGTTGAAAATAATGTGTCCGCAGTATGAGATCATCTCGTCTATCTCATTTTCGCGGTATGCGGCTGAGAAAACATGGTTTTCGCCGCCCATCTCCTCGTATCCGAGCCTTGCTTCGTAAAGTCCGCTGCAAGCTGTTCCCGAAACGTATTCGCGTATTTTCGGATAGATGTGGTAGCATGAAAAAGCCTTTTGCGCCAGAAGTATCTTGCAGCCTGTTCGCTTTTCAACATTGTTTAAAATTTCAAGGTTGCGGACGATTCGCTCCTCGTCCACAACATAGCAGGGCGTGGGGAGCGAATTTATATCAAGTTTTTCTATCATATAAATCTGACTGCTGTTCCGTAAGCGATGACCTCGGCTGCACCCTGCACGATAGCCGAAGTGGAATAGCGAACATTGACAACAGCGTCCGCACCCATTGACTGAGCCTCCTGTATCATGCGCTGGGTTGCGATCTCACGCGCCTCGTTCATCATTTCGGTGTAGGCTTTAAGTTCGCCGCCGATAATGGTCTTGAATCCCTGCATGATGTCCTTGCCGACGTGCTTTGACTGTATCGTCGAACCCTTTACCAGTCCGAGCATACCTAAATTTTTTCCTGCGATGTAATCAGTATTTACAAGTATCATAACTGTTTTCTCCTCAATTTTTTATCAGTCTACGAGAGTCGGGTCGAAATCTTCTTCCCAAGGAAGTCCCCATTTGTTGAGTGCCTCCATGAACGGATCAGGATCGAATTCCTCAATGTTGTAAACTCCTGCCTTGTTCCATGTTCCGTTGAGTATCATCATAGCGCCTATCATAGCGGGAACTCCGGTTGTGTAGGAGATAGCCTGCGAGCCGACTTCCTTGTAGCACTCCTGATGATCGCAAATGTTATAGAGATAGTAGTTCTTATCCTTGCCGTCCTTTTTGCCGCGGAAAATACAGCCGATATTGGTCTTGCCGATAGTTCTCGGGCCGAGTGATGCAGGATCGGGGAGAACAGCCTTGAGGAACTGCAGCGGAACTATCTCTCTGCCCTCATACATGATAGGTTCGATAGAAGTCATTCCTACATCTTCAAGGCATTTGAGATGAGTGAGATAGCTCTGACCGAATGTCATGAAAAAGCGAATTCTCTTTATGCCTTTAATGTTGAGGGCGAGCGATTCAAGCTCCTCATGGTGGAGCAGGTACATATCCTTTTCGCCAACGCCCTTGAAGTTGTAAACGCGCTTTATCTCCATAGGCTCGGTCTCGACCCACTTGCCATCCTCAATGTAGCTTCCCTTGGCGGAAACTTCGCGGATGTTTATTTCTGGGTTGAAATTTGTTGCGAACGGATAGCCGTGGTCGCCGCCGTTGCAGTCAAGAATGTCAATGTAGTTGATCTCGTCAAACTCATGCTTCATTGCGTAAGCAGAGAACACTCCTGTAACACCGGGGTCAAAGCCGCTTCCGAGCAGAGCGGTGATACCTGCTTTTTCAAATTTCTCACGGTATGCCCACTGCCACTTGTACTCGAACTTTGCTGTGTCGAGCGGCTCATAGTTTGCGGTGTCAACATAGTGAGTCTTTGTAGCAAGGCAGGCGTCCATTATCGTGAGATCCTGATAGGGGAGTGCGAGATTGAGCACAACATCGGGCTTGTAGCTCTCAATGAGGGCGATAAGCTCGTCAACGTTGTCGGCATTTACCTGCGCTGTCTCGATAACCGTCTTGGTAGTGGGCTGGAGTTTCTCCTTGAGCGCGTCACACTTGGACTTGGTGCGGCTCGCTATCATGATCCCCTCAAAAACTTCGCTGTTCTGGCAGCACTTGTGGATAGCAACGGAAGCAACTCCGCCGCAGCCGATGATCATACATTTTTTCATATTCCAAATCTCCTTTTTATTGGTGAAAGATCATTTATCGTATTGGTCAGTTCACGACATTGCGAGCAGCATTTCGCGGATCACCTTGCAGGCAACAGCGGTGGAAACTCCACTCTGGTCGTAAACAGGACTTAACTCATTTGCGTCACAGCCAACTATGTTAAGACTTCCGCAGACAAGCTCCAGCGCGTCCCTGAGTTCGCTGAAAGTAACTCCGCCTGCCTCGGGAGTGCCTGTGCCGGGAAAAATCGACGGGTCGAGAACATCAAGATCGAGCGTCATGTAAACATTTTTCCCCTTTAGTTTTTCGACAGCCTCAGCAAGACCGTCAAAGCTGAATTTGTGCATTTCCGTATGCTCGGCGGCAAATCTGAACTCGTCACGGTCGCCGCTCCGTATTCCAAACTGGAAAATGTGACCGTCGCCAACAAGCTCGTGACATCTTCTGAGCACGCACGCGTGGGAGAGTTTCTGCCCGAGGTAATCATCTCGCAGATCTGCGTGGGCATCAAAGTGTATTATGTAAAGATCGGAGTATTTTTCGCAGACTGCTCTTACCGCTCCGAGCGTCACAAGATGCTCTCCGCCGATCATGAAAGGCACTTTGCCGTCATTCAGAATAGTGCGCGTTCTCTCGGTTATGTCGTCAACTGCGCGGTCGGTATCACCGAACGGAAGTTCAAGGTCTCCGCTGTCAAAATAGCAGTAGTCGAGCATATCCTTGTCCTGATAGGGGGAGTAGGTCTCGATACCGAAACTTTCATTTCTTATCGCTGACGGAGCAAATCTTGTTCCCGGACGAAAGCTTGTCGTTCCGTCGAATCCTGCGCCGAACAGCGCGATCTTTGCGTCCTCATATTCGCTGTCGCAGGCGATGAAGGTCTGTACGTTCTTATTCAACATCTCTCAGAAGCTCCTCTACATAGTTTGGCAGGGCAAAAGCGCCTGCGTGAAGCCGTGTGTTGTAGTATCTCGTATTGATCTCGAGCATACTCCACTTAACGGGATTAAAGTCGTTTATCGGGTGATATTTCTTTGAGGCAAAACCAAAGAGCCAGTGTCCTGAGGGATAGGTCGGGATATGTGCCTGATAGACCTTGCTTATCGGGAAACTCTCAACGATCCTCTTGTGAGAGCGCTGCATAGCTGCCGCGTCCTCATCGTAAAACGGGCTTTCGTGCTGATTTACCATTATTCCGTCCTCATGGAGAGCGTTGAAGCAACTGCCGTAAAATTCCTTAGTGAAAAGTCCCTCTCCCGGGCCGAACGGGTCTGTTGAATCGACAATGATGACATCGTAACGATTTTCACAGCGGCGTATGAACTTCACGCCGTCCTCGTAGTAGATGTGAACTCTTGGGTCGTCAAAGCGGCAGGCAGTAGTCGGCAGGTACTTTTTGCTCACCTCGACCACAAGCTCGTCTATTTCCACGAGGTCAATGCTCTCGACTGAGCTGTATCGTGTAAGTTCGCGGACAACTCCGCCGTCTCCCGCGCCGATAACGAGAATATTTTTCGGTTTTGGGTGAACAGCCATCGGTACATGGGTGATCATTTCGTGATAGATAAACTCGTCCTTTTCGGTGAGCATCATGTAGCCGTCAAGCGTGAGAAAGCGTCCGAATTCCTTTGAATCGAAAACGTCAATGCGCTGGAATTCGCTGTTTGCGCTGTATAGCTGGTGATCTACCTTTATCGAAAACTTGACATTCGGCGTGTGCCTTTCTGTGAACCATAATTCCATATTATTCCTCCTCGCCGTTTCAGCCTAAATCAGTACGTTGAGGCGTTCAATGTTTATATCCTCCGTACCTGTCATGGAGCAGCCTTTTTCCTTGGCATACTTTATGTATTTTATTATTTCGTCGGTGATAAGCTCGCCGGGAGCAAGTATCGGTATCCCGGGCGGATAGCACATAACGAATTCGCTGCAAACACAGCCTGCCGCCTCATCGAGCGGAAGCGAACGCTTGCCGCCGTAGAAAGCATTCCGCGGAGTTTCGGCAACTATCGGGTTTATGTATTCCTGAGTCAGGAGTCCAGACTCGGTTTTGCCAAATCGTCTCTTTATCTCCGAGAGCGCACTGATGAGCCGTTCAATATCGCGGTTTCGGTCGCCGACTGAGATGTACGCGAGAATGTTTCCGATATCGCCGAATTCTATCTGTATGTCATATTCGTCACGGAGCAGGTCATACACCTCTATTCCTGCAAGGCCGATAGGCAGAGTGAAAATGCTGAGTTTTGAAATGTCAAAATCGTAAATGCTGTCGCCGTTGATAAGCTCCCTTGAATAGGCGTAATAGCCTCCTATGGCGTTGATCTCCTCGCGCGCGTATTCAGCCATTTCAACGGTTTTTGAAAAAATATCCCTGCCGTGGAGCGCGAGCCTCTTTCGGGAAATATCAAGGCTCGAAAGCAGAAGATATGAGGCGCTCGTGGTCTGCGTGAGGTTTACGATCTGGCGCATATAGTCGGAGTTGACGTTTCTGCCCATAAGCAGGAATGAGCTTTGCGTGAGGCTCCCTCCGGATTTGTGCATACTTACCGATGCCATATCCGCTCCTGCCGCCATTGCTGTGAGCGGAAAATTATCGCCAAAGTAGAAGTGCGTTCCATGAGCCTCGTCAACGAGCACGAGCATTCCGTGAGCATGGGCAAGTTCGGTGATTTTCTTCAGGTCGGAACATATTCCGTAGTATGTCGGATTATTCACCATTACAGCTTTGGCATCAGGGTTTTCGAGAATTGCCTGCTCCACCTGCGAGACTGACATTCCGAGCGCGATACCGAGCGTATTGTTTACATCAGGATTCACATAGACGGGGACAGCTCCGCATAGAATAAGTGCATTTATTGCGCTTCGGTGGACATTTCTCGGCATGATTATCTTGTCGCCGCTCTTGCAGGCATACAGTATCATGCTCTGAACGGCAGAGGTAGTTCCCCCGACCATGAAAAACGCGCTGTCTGCACCAAAAGCCTGTGCCGCGAGATCCTCCGCGTCACGGATAACAGATACCGGATGGCAGAGGTTGTCGAGGGGCTTCATTGAGTTTACGTCCACGCTCATGCAGGCTTCTCCGAGAAAATCCGTGAGTTCCTGATTGCCGCGTCCGCGCTTGTGTCCCGGAACATCAAAAGGTACAACGCGCATTCTGCGCATTCTTTCCAAAGCCTCGTAGATCGGGGCATTATCCTGAGTAAGAGCCATTTCCAAACACATTCCTTCCGCTGAATATTTCGATCATTTCTTTTCTGAGGGCGTTTGTTATGTCAAGTCTGCTTCTCGGTGAAAGCTCTCTTACGTCCGTATTAAACAGATAATTTTGCAGTTCGATATCTTTGATGAGCATTTTCGTGTGGAACATATTCGCCTGATAGACATTGATATCGACCGCATCGTATTTATCGAGAATAGCTTCGTCCACATAGTTCTGAATGGATGTTATCTCGTGATCTATGAACAGTTTTTCTCCGTCAAGATTTCTCGTGAATCCCCGGACGCGGTAGTCCATTGTGATGATATCCGAGTCGAAACTGCCGATGAGGTAATCGAGGGCGGTGAGGGGAGTTATCTTGCCGCAGGTGGCTACGTCTATGTCCACGCGGAAAGTTGCTATGCAGGTATCGGGGTGGTATTCGGGATAAGTGTGGACTGTAACATGGCTCTTGTCGAGATGAGCGACAGTCTCACTGCCTCCCGCGGGGATCATTGTGTCGTCCGCGATAAGAAAGGTAGCGGAAGCTCCCTGCGGATCGTAGTCCTGCCGCGAAACACTCAGCACCTGCGCTCCTATCATTTCGGTAAGATGCGTCATTATCTCGGTAATACGCTTGGAATTGTAAGCCTCATCGACGTATGCGATATAATCGAGCTGAGCCTTTGGCGTTCTGGCGTAACAGACATCGTATATGTTAAAGCTTAGTGATTTTGTGAGATTATTAAAGCCGTAAAGCTTCAGCTTATTATTCATATAACACACCTCGGAAATATATTTGTATTCGCTCCCCGTATCCCAATCGCTGTATATAACAAAAAAGCGCATACAGACTTACACAGCCTGCATACGCGTGAAATACCTAAAACTTCACTATGGTTTCAGAGTCTATATAAGCAAGATACTACCCTTTACTACTCTTATTGACCTTTCACAAGCTGATGAAAACTTATAAAAACTTAATCGCCGCTTTGCAGCGTACGAATCAATAAGGCAACAGAAGTTGCCAGCCGAAAAAATATCGGCAGTCGGCATCTGACCCGGCTGTCCGTATGGCCTCAACTCCGAACGGAGTGGTCAAAATCTTGCTTTGAAACCGAAGCTTCTTTTGCAAATTAAATTTTGGAATATGGATCTTACTCATAAACCGTTATTATTCTATCACATTGAAACGGCTGTGTCAATACTTTTCGGAAATTTTTATTTTTGCTTTGCTCAAAGGCAGTTCTCAGAAGTAATTGACATTTAATAGTGTGTGTGATATAATTTATAGAGATTTAATATGTTTATTCAGAGACTGTCTGCACAGATAATACACACGTTTTTGAGGTGAAATTGCCTTAAAAATGCCAATATTTCTGAACATATTTTCTATGCGGAAATGTTTCTGTAATCTACTGAAGAAGGATCGAATAATATGCATAAGGAATTTCTTATGGGAAATGCCGCGATTGCCCGTGGTGCGATAGCGGCAGGTCTGAACCTTATCTCAGGCTACCCGGGAACTCCGTCAACGGAGGTTCTCGAAACCACAGCAAAGGTAAACGACGGCTCGATTTACGTTGAGTGGTCGGTAAACGAAAAGGCTGCTCTTGAGCTTGGAGCAGGAGCGGCTTACAGCGGTGCACGTTCAATGGTGACCATGAAGCAGGTCGGACTGAATGTAGCCTCAGATCCGCTGATGAGTCTCGCGTATATCGGCGTAAAGGGCGGAATGGTGATAATGGTTGCCGATGATCCCGGCCCGATATCTTCCCAGACCGAGCAGGATACACGCCATTTTGCGGCGTTTTCAAAGCTGCCATGCTTTGACCCCTCGTCCGTGCAGGAAGCTTATGACATGATTCAGGACGCTTTTGAGTATTCCGAAAAATATGGCACTCCAGTGCTTTTCCGTCCTACGACAAGAGTCTGTCACGGATACGCTTCAATAGAGGTAAAGGACGAGAATGAGTACAGCCGCAATATTCCCGAGGGATTCGTGAAGGATTCTTCAAAGTGGGTCATTTTTCCGCGCCTTTCCTACAATGCTCACATTCACATTGAAAAACGTAACGCGGAGCTGTCAAAGATTTTCTCGGAATATCCACGCAATGTTATCGTTCCCGAAAAGGCAGAGGGCTGCAAAAAGGGAATCGCCACACATGGGATCAGCTATACATACACGGCTGAGGCTCTGCGAGATAAGGCAGCTCCGCGCGTATTCAAGATTGCTACTCCGTTTCCGTTCCCCGAACAGCAGGCTGTTGAGTTTCTGAGCGGGCTTGACGAGGTTCTGTGTATCGAGGAGCTTGACCCGATAATCGAGCGCGAACTGACATACATCTGCGGAAAGTATCATCTTCCGACAAGAATTCTCGGCAAGCTCACCCACAATGTAAAAACAGCGGGCGAGAATACCTGCTCATCGGTGCTTGAAAATATATCGGAATTCATGGGCTGGGCGATACCTGCTGCCGCAAAGGCTGAGGAAGCACCGCCGCTTCCCGTCAGACCTCCCGTACTCTGCGCAGGCTGTCCGCACAGAGCATCATTCTTTGCCGTCAAGGAAGCAATGAAGGGGCAGAAGTCTGTGTTCTGCGGCGATATCGGCTGCTACACGCTCGGAAATGCTCAGCCGCTTGACATGGTCGACACTTGTCTCTGCATGGGCGCAGGCGTTAACATCACTCAGGGAATCGGACGAATAGAGCCTGATACCAAGTGCTTTGCCTTTGTGGGAGACTCCACGTTCTTTGCCTCGGCAATTACAGGTGCAGTCAATGCGGTCTATAATCAGGCAGACATGACACTTGTTATTCTCGATAACTCTACGACTGCAATGACGGGACATCAACCTCACCCGGGTACAGGAAAGACCATGATGGGCGAGATAGTCGAAAAGGTGAGCATTCAGGAAGTTCTGAAAGGCGTTGGCGTAAAGGTCGTTGAGACCGTAGATCCGCTTGACCTTAAAAAGTCGATCGAGACCGTTAAGCGCGTTGCCGCTGAGGAGGGCGTAAAGGCGATCATTTTCAAATCACCCTGCGCAGTTCTTATAAAGCCTGAAAAGCCTGCGGTCATTGACAGCGAAAGGTGCACCGGCTGTAAACGCTGCATAAAGACTCTCGGCTGTCCGGGAATAATAATGAGCGGCGGCAAGGCGGCAATAGAAAATTCTCTCTGTACAGGCTGCGGACTGTGTTCTCAGGTCTGTCCGTTCGGAGCTATAGGAGGTGTTTCCCATGCAGAGTAATATCCTTATATGCGGAGTCGGCGGTCAGGGTATTGTCCTCACGTCAAAGCTCATTGCCGCAACCGCTATGGAGCACGATATTCCCGTAATGAGCGCTGAAACGATAGGCATGGCGCAGAAGGGCGGAAGTGTTTTCAGCTTTCTGCGTCTGGGCGATGACATATACTGTCCCATGTTCCCCGAAAAGAGCGCAGACCTTCTTATCGGATTTGAACCTGCTGAAGCGGTTCGTATGCTGCCGTATCTCAAGGACGGGGGACAGGTAGTCGTGAATGAACACCCTATCATGCCCGTTACCGCAACTCTCAGCGGTTCGGACTACATGGGCAGCGAAATGCTCGGTTATTTAAAGCGAAATGTTAAAAATCTCATTATTGTAAACGGAACTGAAGCCTGCGAAAAGATCGGTTCGCCAAAGGTCCTCAACATGATAATGCTCGGAGCATCGGTCAGAAACGACGTTTTGCCGTTTTCGGTCGATGATATCGAGGATACCATGAAAAAGACCGTAAAACCGCAGTTTATCGAAATGAACAGCAAGGCTCTCAGGTATGTATGAGAGGAAAGGATAAGAAAATGAAGATCACACAGCAACAGCTTGACCTTGTAAACGACAGGATACGCGCACTTATCGAGGCGGACAGCTTCTACGGCAAAAAGCTTGCAGAGGCAGGCATCACGCACATCGACTCTCCCGAGGAGTTTACGAAGCTTCCCTTTTCGGAGAAAAAAGACCTCCGCGATGCTTATCCGCTCGGACTTATGACAGCTCCCGAGGAGAAGATAGTTCGCATTCACTCATCATCAGGAACAACGGGAACTCCCGTAATAATCCCTTATACAGCAAAAGACGTTGACGACTGGGGAGAAATGTTCAAGCGCTGCTACGAGGTAGCAGGTATCACAAACATGGATCGCATTCAGATAACTCCCGGATACGGTCTGTGGACGGCAGGGATCGGATTCCAGAACGGCTGCGAAAAGCTCGGAGCAATGGCAGTTCCCATGGGCCCGGGTAATACGGAAAAGCAGCTTGAAATGATGCAGGCGCTCAAGAGCACTGTTCTCTGCTCGACTTCTTCTTATGCGCTCCTGCTTGCCGAAGAAATCGAAAAACGCGGCATAAAGGATAAGATCTACCTCAAAAAAGGCGTTATCGGTTCGGAACGCTGGAGCGACAAGATGCGCAAGCACATTTCGGAGTCGCTCGGTATTGAGCTTTACGATATTTACGGACTTACGGAGATATACGGCCCCGGAATCGGCATAAGCTGTGAGTGCAATGACGGTATGCACTACTGGGACGACTATATTTATCTTGAAATTATTGATCCTGTTACAGGAGAACCTGTTCCCGACGGAGAAATGGGTGAGATAGTGTTAACAACTCTCGTTAAGGAGGGCGCACCTCTTATCCGCTACAGAACGCATGACCTTTCCAGGATCATTCCCGGCAAGTGCAAGTGCGGCAGATGTTTCCCGAGAATAGACGTTATCATGGGACGCACAGACGATATGATGAAGATCAAGGGCGTAAACGTGTTCCCGAGTCAGATAGAGGAGGTTCTCGGCAAGTTCAGCGAGATAAACAGCGAGTATCAGATCCGTATCTCCCACCTTGATGGAAAGGACACAATGCGAATCTACGTTGAATCCACGGGCGATGTTGACTTTGAGAATCTCAGCAAGAGGATTTCGGAAAAGGTTAAGAGCAAGATAGGCTTTACTCCTATCGTCAAGGTCGTAGAGGTGGGCGTTCTTCCGAGAAGCACCAAAAAGACGGCAAGAGTTATTGACGAAAGATTTGACTGATAAACTGATAAAAAGAAAAGAGGCTTTCCCGATGTGGGAAGCCTCTTGTTTTTATACTATTGCGGTGTTCAGAGCTTTTTCACCATTGTAACGTGGGGGCAACCTTCATCATCATGCAGGTCATCAGTCGCGTGATAGCCTAAACTCTCGTAAAACTTCTGCACTCTGCATTGAGCTGAAAGTGAAATGCTGTCGGCATTTTTTTCGGCGGCTTTGGATTCAAGAGCCTTTATGACCTCTGAACCGAGCGAGTTGCGGCGGAATTCTTTCAGCACGGCAACTCTGCCGATAATATATGAGTTCGGTTTGTCGCTGTCTGGAAAAAGTCTCCCCGTTGCAACAGGTTTTCCGTCAGTATTGTAAAGGACGACATGAGTCGATATTTTGTCGGTTTCGTCAAACTCGTTGTGGAATCCCTGCTCCTGCATGAAAACTGCCTTGCGTATATACATCGCATCGACGCAGAGTTCGTCATAGAATCGTGCCTTGATCTGCATATTACAGCACCTTCGAGAGAAAACTTTTCAGACGCGGATTCTTCGGGTTGGAGAAGAATTCCGCAGGAGCGTTTTCCTCGACAATAACTCCGCCGTCCATGAAGAGAACGCGCGAAGCAACTTCTCTTGCAAAACCCATTTCGTGGGTCACGACAACCATAGTCATGCCGTCATTGGCGAGCTGCTTCATCAGTTCGAGAACCTCGCCGACCATTTCAGGGTCGAGAGCGGAGGTAGGCTCGTCAAAGAGTATGACTTCGGGGTTCATCATAAGTGAGCGCGCAATCGCGATCCTCTGTTTCTGACCGCCCGAAAGCTGACTCGGATACGCCTCTGCTTTATCGGAAAGACCAACTTTTTTAAGCAGTTCCTCAGCCTTTTTCTCAGCCTCCTGTTGGTTCATGAGGTTGAGCTTTACGGGAGCAAGCGTGAGATTCCTTTTGATTGTCATGTTTGAAAAAAGGTGGAAGTGCTGGAAAACCATGCCCATTCGCTCGCGAACCTGATTGAGCTTTTTCTCTGAGCAATTTATGATGTCCTCTCCGTCAAAGTAAATTTCGCCGGAGGTAGGAATTTCAAGCTGATTGAGACAGCGCAGAAAAGTGCTCTTGCCCGAACCCGAAGGCCCGATGAGGACGACTTTTTCGCCCTTTTCAATGGTAGTCGTGATTCCTTTGAGTATCTCCTGATCGCCGAACGACTTTTTTAAATCTTTAATGTCTATCACTTTTTGCGAGCCTCTTTTCTAAGCGTGATACGAGGAATGTCAGTATCATTACCATGAACAGGTAGATGAGTGCGACCGCGATAAGCGGCAGGAAAGCCTCGTAGGTTCGGCTTCTGATGATGTCTCCGCCCTTGGTGAGATCCTGAAGGGCGATATATCCCGAAACGGAAGTCTCTTTCAGGAGAACGATAAACTCGTTTGCGAGAGCTGGCAGGACATTTTTGAATGCCTGCGGAAGAATGACATATATCATGATCTTGGAGTAGCTCAGACCGAGACTCTTGCCTGCCTCGAACTGTCCGTTGTCGATAGACATAATGCCCGAGCGGACGATCTCCGCAACATAGGCGGCAGAGTTGAGACCGAAAGCGAGCACTCCGACCAGCAACTTGTCAATGTTTACTGACGCGAAGATGACATAATAGATTATAAGGAGCTGAACCATTACAGGAGTGCCTCTTATAACTGTAAGGTATATCTTGGCGATTACGTTGAGAATTTTGAATTTTCCCGTTTTATCGTGCATTGCACGGATTATTGCTATCACGAATCCGAGGAGCATTCCGATGATAACCGCGAAAAAGGTTATCATCAGAGTGGTTTTCAGACCCTCTGTGAGGTATCTCCAGTTGGATTCATAAATAAAGGTGTCGTATAGTTTATCTTTGAATCCGTCCAGTATATTTTTTAATCTGTCCAGTATAGTCATAGTCTGTGTATACCCCGATCATCAGTCTTTTCTTGTGATGATTACCTGCTTGGTTGTGGTATAACCCTGTGTGAAGGACACATTCTTCTCGCGCTCGGGAGTTACTGAAAGACCTGCAACGGCAACGTCTGCCTTTCCTGAGTTAACGGCAGCAATGACCGAATCAAATTCCATGTTTTCGATTTCAAGCTTCATGCCAAGCTCATCACAGACAGCGTTCATCATGTCAACGTCAATGCCGACTATCTCGCCGTCAGCCATGCTTTCGTAAGGCGGGAACTCAGCGTTTGTAGCCATTATAAGAGTTCCGTTTGCACCTGTATTATCCTCGCTGCAAACATAGGAAGCACTGTCAGCCTCGTCGCCGATCCAATGGCTCTTTATCTCGTCGAGCGTGCCGTTATCCTTGAGAGTTGTGAGAGCAGCGTCAATTTTTTCGCCGAGTTCATCATTGCCCTTCTTATAGCCGATAGAATACTCCTCCTCAGCAAAAGGTTCATCAAGGATCTGGAGCTTATCGCTGTTCTTTTCAACGAAAACCTTTGCAGGTTCACTGTCGATGATCACAGCGTCGATCTTGCCCTGAATAAGTGCCTGAACCGCATCTGCGCCCTTGTTGTAAGGCTCGACCTTTGCGCCCTCGATATCGGAAGCAAGAACATAGCCGGTAGTGCCGAGCTGTGTACCGATAGTCTTGTTCTTGAGGTCGTCCTGATTATGTACGGTATTTTTTGCAGTACCGCCGCAGCCTGTGAGCATTGCCGCGAGAAGCAGCGAAACACTGATTGAAGATAGCATTTTTTTCATTTTGATCAATTCCTCTCTCAGAGCCTGTTCAGTATCCTTTTCCTCACGTCTTTTCGGCAGATCCTGCCGTTGACTGCGTCAAAAATCCTTGTCATGCGACAGTGTGTACGTGGATCTTTTACTTGTCACCGGAAAATTATGCCGGAAAATCCGCACATAAAAAGGCTCTGAACAGGCTCTTAATTCATAAGTACTTGTATTATATCATTTTATACACAAGCTTGTCAATGGAAAATGAAAAAATGGTCGTAAAATGCGTGGAATTTTAGGATTCATTTACTATTTTGCCTGTCATATGATGAATTTCAAGTTCAAGGCATACAGCATTTTTCGCAGATTCTCTTATCTCCTCTTCAACGTCATCGGGATTAGGGTAGAGTTTCAGTCCAAGTTCACGCAGATGAGCGATGAGCTCGTCATTTTCGGAAATTTCTCGCACTTCACCGAAAATTATAACGCTTTTAATATTGAGTGCCCATTCATTCTCACGGCGGAATCCTCTGTCATGCACGCAGAAAGATACTTTTGGATCGGCTCTGAGGCATTCAAGTTTGTAGCCTTCCTTAGCGCAATGCAGGTAAATTCTGCCCGTGCTTTCATTATAAACATAATTCATAGGAAATCCGTAAGGATAGCCGTTGGTGCCCTGTACGGACATTATTCCGCGTGGCTCGTTTTTGAGGATCTCAATACATTCTTCGCGTGAAAGTTCCTGCTTGAAGCGGCGCATTTTTGGAAACATTTTAAATTCCGCCTTTCATAATTTTTTAAATCAACTCATACATTATATCATACGGGAATACAAAAAACAAGCGATATTTTACATAATAATACTGCTGAATCATACAGGACTGAATATACTTTTCAAGATGTTGTGGCATAGCACCACGAGTTGACATATCCGCAGATATGCACACTGTCTGCACGTTCTTCAATTTTTATCAGTCCTTTTTGATTTGATTTTGGGTATAAGAAAACCGCCTTGTTATGGGCGGTTTAGTTATTATTCTTCGTCTAAATATCTGAATTCATCAGACATTGCTCTATTGTGTTCTTCTTCTGATATGGAGCTTAAATAATTCTCCACCGCCTTGTTCTGTTCTTCTTCCGAACCGTCGACAAATGTCATATTAAGTTCTTTCACTCCATTCTATTCCGTAATCACACGGTTTAATCAACTATTTCAATACTTTTAATTTCAGATTGGGTATAATATCGTCCATTTGTCAACCCAACAATAGGCTCATCATAGCCGCTATCATATTCAGATTCATACAAATCAGCAACAGCTACCACTCCATTACCATCATTGTCAACCAGCTTGACTTTATGACCAATAGTATCTTGCAAATCAATCATACTTTAATCTCCTTGAATTGGTGCAGAAGGAACTAAATGTGTTCCTTTTTTGAATAGTGTATTGTTGCACGATTGGTAGGTTTATATTTACCTGTTCTCAGATCGCCATACATACCAATATTCTCTTTTAACGTTATAGTTTCTCTGAATTGCCCGTCATTACCTTTACGGAAACTCAAAGGTCGTATTTACCGATCTTTGAATTACACACCTGTCCTCCTCATCAACTCTCGCTGATTGCCAGCATTTCAAGAGCATCAATTATAGATACTGCCATGTCTCCTCGCTCACCTATTGAAGCTTCATCAGTACCGTTTTCAAGGGACTTCATACATTCCTCCGTTTCGATATTGAAGCATTTAAGTCGGATATTCTGTAATCTTTCCTTATCTTCATAATCAATGTCGGTTATTTCAAATTCCTCTTTCAGAAATTTAACCTGTGAATCGGATAATTTCTTCATAGATACCTCCTTAAAGCTTTATAGCAGAGATTATATTGCCGTTGCTGCTGTATACGATTCTCAAACCATCTTTCTGTACACAATTTGTATTCGGCTGATTTCCCGGATAGCTGCTCGTTGGATACCGCAAGGTATTCTTGACAGAATCGGCGGAAACTTTTCTTTCAATCATTCGATCAGCCGCATGAGCGCTGACACCCGAAATAACAGTGCCGTCAATTGCTTTTGTACCTTTTAATTCCCTGATAAATTCTTTTCTTTGTTCTGCTTTTTTATTTATTATATCACTTTCGCCCGATTTGTCAACACCTTCTTTAGGTTTTGCACCGCCATTTGAATACAGCTTGGTCATGTTGGCAATTCTTCTGCCGTTGTGAAACTAATGGAGAATGGTTCACGATAAATTTCAACTCACACGCCTCATGCGAGGCGTGACTGCTCAAATTCGGCTTCCTGTTCACAGAACAGCGCATTTCAACTCACACGCCTCATGCGAGGCGTGACCACCCAAGTCTCTCGACCAGTTGTGATTGTATAAATTTCAACTCACACGCCTCATGCGAGGCGTGACGGTAACACAGGCTTGCCGTTGGTTTATTTTCGTCATTTCAACTCACACGCCTCATGCAAGGCGTGACGAAAAACCAACTTTCATATTGATTGAATCGTCAGATTTCAACTCACACGCCTCATGCGAGGCGTGACGCTGGGCAGAATTTATGCACAAGCAGAACATTGAAATTTCAACTCACACGCCTCATGCGAGGCGTGACTTTCGAGTGCGGCAGGGTTTGCCTGCTTCAAGTGAAGTGTTATACTGAAAGAGCAGTCGACAAACACACAAAAATCTGGTAGAATATAAATGATAAAACCAGAAAGGGAAAACGACTATGAAG